>ERZ780149.1096-NODE-1096-length-31479-cov-5.903322_pt1 | contig 31479 bp, 33 predicted proteins | sample MGYA00511367_ERZ780149 | MGnify/ENA primary metagenome ERZ780149 (study PRJEB29588, sample SAMEA2153852) | human gut metagenome | biome: human gut; feature: human-associated habitat; material: faeces | place: Denmark | collected 2008/2010 ... | reverse complement strand
CATGTTTTCATAAATATCCCCTATTTATTCCTCATAAAAAAAGCAGCCCAGCAAGGACAAGCCTTGCTGGGCTGCACTAAATGCCTTATTTTTGTCTCAAACAGTAACGGTTATATGAAACCAATCAGTTGTATTCAAAGTTTTATCGTTTTCACCTTACCCGGAATAACCGTCAGCCGCACCGTCCCATCCCCCTCTATCTCCACTTTCTGGTATCTGGCCTCCACCACCACCTTACCATCCGGTGCCATCAGTCCCCATTGACAAGCATTCTCCTCGAATACACAATAACCGCCGACGGGAGGACAGATGTTCCTATAACAAGGAGGAACCACGATACGCTCACCCGACTTCAGCCCCCATTTCAGCCCCATCCGGAAAGGACGGACATCGCCTATCTCCTCCAGTCTCTTCCGTCTTTTCTCCTCCTCATTCCGTTTCAGTAACAGGTTCATTTCCTCCGCACGCCGCCCGGCCTCTTCCTTCAATCTCTTCACCGCAGAGTCAAAATCCTCCTCACCAGCCTCAGGATTATTACAGGCGATATATCGTTTCCTCTTTCCTTTCTCCACATGATAATAACTCCCTTGCCCGTCCATCACCACGATGCTCCGGTCTGCCAGACGACCACAGCACCAATACACCTCCTCGTCATCCCCTTCCAGCAGACAAGCGAAAACATCGAACACGGTAGACCATACAGGATCCGCCAACTTGCAGGACTTCGGGACACGATAGTCCGGTATCTTCAGATAAAAGCCATAAAAACAGAGACTGTCCTTATGCAGCCCGCGCATGGAAGCATACGCCTTCCGTGTGCGGCTATGAAAGGTCTCTCCCACTTTCAGCAATTCCACGCTACCGTAAGAGCACACCACCGGCTTCTCCCGATAAGTCCTGTCCGTTTTCAAGTCGATGTAAGCATCCGTACCATCATTGCCCGTAACGGCCAGAAGCTCCCCTTTCAGGAATCGCAACCTCCGGCAGCGGTCTATGATGATCTTCGGCTTTCCGTTATCGTCCACCACCCCTGTACGGCCATCTTCCAAACAAACCGCCGCCCGGTCCGCACAGGTGTCGAACACTTCCTTATATCGAGGCATCACTGTCACTCTGTTTCTACGCCTCAGTCCCCACAATCCGCTACATCGGTCATGGAAAGCTTTCAGAACAGAGAGTGCATTCCGCCCCTCTTCCTGATCAGACAAATTCCGGTTCCTGATCGCATCCAGCAACTGTCCATGGGTCATCACCATTTCCCATTCTTCCTCCCGCCTGCCTTCCTCCAAGAGCGAACACGCCACGGACAGCCCGTTTTCCGCTCTTTTCCGAGAAAAGGTGTCACCCAGTATCCGCCCCTCGAACATCGCTTCCCAATCCCGCTCACGGACGGGCAGACCGAATATCCGGTGCAACCCCACATTATCTATCAGCATACAGGATTCCTTATCACCCGATTTCCGTAATCCCCTCCCCACCTGTTGCAAGTATTTCGCCAGTGAAAGCGTGGGACGAGCCAGCTGCACGAACTCCACATCGGGACAGTCGAAGCCCTCGGAAAAGATATCCACATTGACCAGCACCCTGATCCTTCCCTGCCTGAAGCCCTCTACCAGTTCCCTACGCTCCGAAGCAGGCGTTTTGCTGTCGATAGCCACAGCCGACACTCCGTGTGCATTGTAATAGGCGGCTATCTGACGGGCATGGGCTATACTGACGGCATACACCATTCCTTTTTTCCCGGCGGCATACCTCTCGACGCTCTCGTACAACCGCCGGATGCTGACCTGACGGTTCAATACCTCATTCATTTCCTTCACCTGATAATCTCCGTCCACCCCACGTTTCTTCAACGAATTTATTATCTGTTGCTCCCTGCTGTCAGCACGGATAGACACGTAGTCGAAAGCAGACAGCCAGCCTTTCCCGATGAATTCCGCGATGCTCCACGAAGTTGTCAGCGCATCAAACAAATCCGTGAAGCCCTTGCCGTTCAGCCGGCAGGGGGTGGCGGTCATGCCCAGTTTCCTCGCCTCCGGATATCTCTTCCAAAGCTCCCTGTAAGTCTCCGCCAGTGCATGATGCGCCTCGTCAATGACAATCAATCCGGGAGCTTCCCCTATATTCTTCCAGTTACGGGACAACCACTGGATGGAGAATACCCGCACCCTTCCGGATTCTTCCGGCATACTGTCTTTCCCCGTCTTTCCGTTCTTTCCCGTTTTGTCCGGTTCTTTTCCCATTCCATACCGGGCTGCGGTTTCCTCTATCTGCTCCACCAGCTCTCTGCGATGCGCCACAATCCACACCCGCGTGCCGATACCGATACCACAGAGAAACTCTTTCACCACCGCTGCCAGCAGATGTGTCTTTCCTGTGCCTGTAGGCATTTGTACCATGACACTCCGATGGAACTCCCACTCCTTAAAGAGCCTGAGCTTCATCTCCTGCTGGTAGTCACGAAGACCATCGTTCTTGCAATACATCATGGTGCGGATGCCGGTCGCCACCGACAACAAAAGAGGGAAAGGCTGCATGCATCATCGCACACAGCCTATAGTGAATATTCTATCTTTATGAATTCATTTTTATCAGCAGCTTGCTAGTTGATATCGTAAATATTTGATATCGCAAACCGTTCCGCCACTGAATTTAATACGAAACCGATGACAGGGGCTATTTTTCTATGAGCCAGTCGCCCAACGTATGCTCCTCCGCATCAAAGCTGATGCCCACTTTCACCACAGGCAGTCCGCTGAGGGTAAAACGTTCGGGATAGTTTTTCAAATTTATCTGAGACATGGCGGCATCGGCATCCTTGCCTAGTTTCAATTCAATAACATACAACATGTCGGCAGTGCGCATCACCACGTCCACACGTCCCTTCGGGATACGGACTTCCACATCCACATACATTCCGAAAAGAGAGAAGATGATGTAGAACAACTGCTGGTAATGCCCTTCATAATTCGTGTTATCGCAATAAGGAACGGTGGAGAGAAACTCCTGAAGCAGACGCAAGGCTCCATCCATATCGCCCAAGCGTATCGCACCATACATACGGCCTATGGTAGTAAGCCCCATATCGGTATTGTAAGCCAGATAGTTCGGCAACAGACTCTGCATCAGTCCCACCCGTATCTCCCTGTTCGGAATATCCAGCGTGTAAAGCTCGGTATATTTATCATAGTCCTTTATCGTGACATAGCCGCTCTGATAGAGCAAAGGCGTAATAGTTGTCATCCGCTCGGTAGGGGCATCAAAACTGGCAGCCATAGCCTGCATGCTGTGTCCCACTTCAGAGGGAAGAACATGGAACTTGCGCAGCATCTCTATCAGATAGGTGGGCGTGCCGCTGCCAAACCAATAAGAGTTTAACTTGCCATCTTCGAAAGCATTCAGCAGGCTGAACGGATTAAAAACATCTGGCGAAGGCCAGGTGAAATGATAGCCGTCATATTTCTCTTGCAGTTTCAGTAGGGTATCTTCTTTGCTCATCTCCTGCGAAAGGGCAAAGCGTTCTATATACCCGCCCATCTGTTCCAACATTTCCTCTTTAGTGATACCGCAAATGGCAGCGTAGGGCTCGTCCATGCTAATATTCTTGATATTGTTCAGCTCGCTGAAAATGCTGAGCTGGGAAAACTTGGTGATGCCGGTCAGGAACACAAAGCGCAGATAAGGGTCGCACGCCTTCAACGGACTGTAGAAATTATGCATCACATTACGCAGGACGGGGAGGTTCTCATCCTCGTGCACCACATCCAGCAACGGCGCGTCGTATTCGTCAATAAGGACTACCACCTGCCGGCCGGTCTGCTCGCAGGCACGCTTTATCAGGTCTGCCAACTGGACGTTAACCCCCGCATCATTGTTTTTCGTCAGGCCATATTTCTCATTATATTCCCGCAACCGCCAGGCCAGATACTCATTCAGTTTCTCCTTGTCCAGATGCTTGGCCAAGCTCATGTCAAAGTGCAGCACCGGGTATTCCGTCCACTCGGTTTCCAGCTTTTCGATGGCAAGCCCTTTGAAAAGGTCTTTCTTCCCGGCAAAATAGCAGTGCAGCGTAGAGGTAAGCAATGACTTGCCGAAACGCCGGGGGCGGCTCAGGAAACAATATTTGGAGGCACCGTTCGCCATCTGGTAAATATACTCCGTCTTGTCTATATAAAGATAATTCCCCTCTATGACTTTCTCAAAAGCCTGTATCCCTATCGGGCATCTCTTCAATGACTGTTGCTTCATGGCGCGCTACTTTTTCTGATTGTACTACAAAGGAACAAAATCTAACCGGAAATTCCTAACCGAATGCTCTTTTTTATTATTTCAGATGGACTTTAAAGACAAGACCTCCGGAGAAGTATTTCCCATTATTCAGCTCGGCTACAAGATTTACATAGTCTTTCCAAAAACTATACTCAAAACCTATATTGCAAGTTCTTGCATCATACTCCGCCATCAGGTTCAAGCCATTTATCATTTTTACAGCCCAAGACTCTTGCACAGGCAATCCCAACCGGAAATTCACCCCTATAGCCGGACGGTTATGATGCTCCCAGGTAGCCGGCCGGTCCAGCACCCAGGCAAGATGCACTCCCAACATTCCCAGATTATCAACCCCAATATGCTTCGTAGCAGCAATATAGTAACGGGTGAAAAAGCAATTACCGCCATTCTGGTCACGACTTGATATGCCTCCTCCACCGTAACTGTCATGAGTACCCGGATCGTCCACCCCTATCACGATCTGCGGAGTCCACGTTTTCCACCATCCCTCTTTCCAGACACGAAGACGGAAATTGAAAGACCTGTCCTGATTGGTGTATTTCCCCCACGACTGCTCCGGGAAATATGTAGAACCCTTATTGGCGTAATTCAACGTACAGGTATATCCCACTTCCAGCCAGGGAAAAACCGTAATATTGAGATAATAATTGAAGGTGTATCTCACATCAAAATCATAATAATGCAACGGGGTTATGTCCAGCACATTACCTCCAAGCATAAACGTTTTGTCCTGCTGCATATCGGCCGTCGGCGCATGAAGCAGTCCGGTCGTACCTCTCAACGCCTGTCCACAGACGGAAAAACTGATTGACAGAAATACCAAGACAGCCGTAAGTACCCTGTATAATCTCTTCTTATTTGATATAAATCCCATCTTTTTTCAGCGTTTCTGTGCCAACAGCCATTCAAAGTACTTTTCATGCTCATCCACCAAATGTTCCCACGAATACGCTGTACGGATCTCCTCTAAATTTGCCGCGATAAATTTTTCCTTATCACGCACTACATATACAGCCATATCATTCAACAGCCCGGTTACTTCCGCCGGAGTACTATAATACTCCGCATGATGCTTCAATACCGCCCGGTTGAACAGATTGTCATTGGCTAATATGAAACAACCGGACGCCATAGCTTCCAGTAATGAAGGGTTCGTTCCGCCTACCGAATGCCCATGAAAATAGGCCAAAGAGTATTTTCGTATGGAGTTCAGCTTTTTGAAATCATAAATGCCACCGATGAAACGTACCGACCGCTCTTTACCATACCGGGCCACCAGCTCTTTGCCATGAGGAGTATTGGTTTTTCCCACAATGACCAATGGCCTGCGCCCGTTCTCTTCGGATGCCAGATAGCCGTCAATTGCCATTGCTATATTGTTTTCGGGTTCCAGACGAGCCACCAGCAAATAATAACCATTCTCCTCCAGTCCGAATTCTTTCAGAAACTCCGGATTGTAATCCTCGTGGATATCAGCCCCATACGCCAGAAACTTGCTCTCCTTGCCATACTTCTCTTTGTAATAGTCATGAATGCCCATGTTGTCGGCTATCAAGTAATGACTGTGCTTCACAGTCATCCGTTCTTCCCAAAAGACGAACTTCCGCACCCATCTGTTGAATTTCGTACGCTTGTATTCCAGTCCGTCCATGTTCGTGGTAAACACGGGATGTCTGATGTTCTTTACATTAAACCAAATGTATGCCGGTACAATGGAGGTGTATCCCGCCTCATAAATGATGTCAAACCGCTCCCGTTTCAACGCATCACGCAGTGAAGCAAAATCATAGAAGAAACTCCCTACGGAACTTCCCATCCATGTCTCCGGACTATAGATGTGCTTGATGCGGACTCCTTTGTAACTGTTTTCCTTATAAGGATGAAAATGAGGGGAATAAACGGTCACCTCATGACCTCTGTTTGCCAGACCTACAGATATGTATTCGGCAAACTGCTCGAAGCCCCCGTAATCATTAGGAATGCCACGGGTGCTGATAAAAGCGATTCTCATTGAAAATTAAGTGTATGAAGTTTAGCCCGGCCGCAGAAAGCGACCGGGAATATTAAAAAAAATAAAACATTCGGTTTTTTGTGGGAATGCGGCTGTTTCAGCCCCTCAATCCTGTTTCAAGTTCGTGTTTCAAAGGTGAACACACATATTGGGAACTTTGGCTATAGAAACCTGGTCTTTGTTAAATCTCAGATATCAACCAACAAATCAGTCAAGAATTCATCCAAGCCTACCACTCTTATTTTGGGAAAAGGGAAAGTGGCCAGTATACGAAAATGAGCATCTTCAGATACTATGTACTCTGCATTTGCAACAATAGCACAATCTGCAAATTTATTATCATCCGGATCCGCCTCTATCAAATTGAATTTAAAAGAAGCCTCTTTATAAAGCGTATAAGGACTATGCACTATAGCACTTATAACATTCCGAGCTACACTGGCCGAAGAATACCGTTCTATAATCTCTTCGTATTCATTCAGTATTTCATTAGATACGCACAGCATAAACTTCCCTTGCAGAAAATCTTCCCATATCTTATGGTACGGGCTTTTTGCAGGAAGCGACTGCATCAAACAATTCGTGTCCAGAACCACCAATCGTTTCATGACCGATAAGGAGTTCTGAGATGTTGTTCTCTCAATTCATCCAATTTTTTCTGATCCAACACACCGGAGTCCCACAATTCGTCCAGTTCCTTTTGTGCCTTATCAGCAAAGAAATGAGAAAGAGCCAGTTTCAGCTCATTCAGTTCACTTTCTGTACGAATATTCTTTATAGCATAAAGCAACTCCATCTGGGCTGCATCCGAATACGAGATCCTCATACCTTAATACATTTAATCGTTTTTACAAAAATAATACTTTTCTAATTATCCGCATCACATTATGCCATTCTTTTCCGATTAAAATGAAGATTTAACTTTTCAGAAAAGTTTCCTTTTAATCATTCTAAAAGGAACAAACATGACATTCATCCATGCTGTCCAATAGGCATGTTTAGGGAAATACCGCTTGATGTTCTCTCTGTATCCGGTCGCATCAAAAGTTTCAATGCGCACAATGTATTTATTAAAAAGCAAAGTAGGAAGATATTGAGTACAGATATCTTTCAAAATCGAATCCTTACAATTCAATGAGATATGACCTTTCATATAACTGCCCACAATCAATGACGGATAATCTATGGTAAAAGCCTTGAACTTGTTATGCCCGCCTCTTTTTGCAATGCGTTGTACATGATATATGGGAGTATCGTCTATCAGAAAAACCTTGGCAGCATATTGCGTTAAGAAAACAGAAGTATGCGGAAACAACGCGTTCAATTCTATTTTCCCCATTGCATCAAAGTCTTCTTTCCAAATACTAAACCCTCCACTCCATGAAGACCAATACGATAGCGCATTCATAAAATCATTGAAATTTCCGTATTTACAAATAGCTTTCTTGCCTAAAAATCCATTCGTATGGAACATCAAAGTTTTATTCATCTTTTCTTGTAGTACTTCTTCAATCAAATGTTTCAGTGCTCCTTTCTGAAACAGGTTCTGGCTATTATGAAGTTTCAATAGTTTGCCCTTAGCATAGGTTAACACATGATATGAATTGAGAAACCCTTCACAATCAGCATGATAATAAAACAAATTTATTTTATCCGAAAATTCATCCATCAATGTTTTTACTTCCATTTCAGGATCGTTATCTGAAAGAATGACTTCATAGTCATCCATAGATATCTCTGAGTTCGCTTCATAAATACTGTTCAACGTATTTCGAACTTGATTTATGCGTTTATAACAAGGAATACAGATAGAAAGAACAGGCTTAAATTTATTCATACAATATCTATATTTCAAAAAGAGAAATTAAGCACTCTTTTATCACCACAAATTATATTTTACACAAAAACATTTCTAAATTCTTATGACTTCGTATTCAATACCACCTATCATAGCCCCTCTCATAGCAAATCCACCATTATACATTTCCTTAGACACAACATTATATGCTTTTTGGGCTTTTGATATTAAAAACAAATCAAGAAAAGTTTTTAAGGCAGCATCTGTTCCACTATCATAATCCATATGTGCAATATCACCAGGAATTATATAAACATAAGAAAAACATCTTACTTCATTAATAAAACGAGCACTATCAGAAGTTATCAATATTTTCTTATGAAATGGAGCTATTTCATGTATATAGGAACAAGCATCAAGGCACTTCTTGATCAATATTGAAGCATCTTTTTCCTTTAATATTTTAGATGGTGAGTCTTTAAAATCGCCTAATGCTTGTTGAAATCTATAAGAAATAGAAATATAATCCCCTCCTAAATTCTTCAAATTTTCGTCTATCAAGGATTGCAATTTAAAAGACGGTTTAAAAAGCTCAGCAAACAGATCGTGAAATTCACTTTCTGCAAAGCAAGCATTTGTGTAAATATGATATTGCATTTTATGTTTCTTGACTTTTGCAGCCATTCTCTTTTCTTGAATTTTCCACATTCGTTCAGATAATCCTGTTGAGCGTACTACTGGAGACGATTTTCTTCTATCATATACAATTTCCTCTGGTGAAATATACCAATCATACATATTAGGAACTAAATAATCATTCAATTCAAAAGGATGGACAAAATTTATTTTAAATACAAGCCCCATCTTTTTACATAATTTATAAACAGAAACAGCTCCTCGTAATCTATCAGAAATACCACCATGTCTCATTTTTCCATCGGCCATGTAAATCAACATTTTAGAAGTGACTAATTGTTTGGAAACTTTATAACTTCTCACAAATTTATTGGACAGATATAAATTTACGAACGATGCCAATATCGAATTCCATCTATTCCCGAATAAAAAAACGCCTAATTTAACAATAAATTCTACCATTTTAGTTATCTGAAGTTTAACAGTTTACAAGCCAATACAATGTCAATATACCAAATATATTGAATTTTATTTCTAAACAAAAGTTTAGAATTAGACATTACATTCCATAACTTTATGTCCGCATACACATTTTTACATAAATCATAACATACAAAAGCATCATCATCCCTCAATTTACTTAAAAGTTTTACAGTATATATAAAAGCATTTACTTTAAACGCCTCTATAAAACATTGATAATCGATACATTCACATCTAACCATAGAGAGAACTGCATTTGTATTATTAATAAAATCTTTAATAATTTTCTTATTTGTCGAAACAACAATGCTATTCTGTCTCATCCTATATTTGTAATATGGAGAGTTCATTATATAAGCCTGTTGATACGCTTGCACTACTTTAAATGCCATTTCTATATCCTCATAATAATCCCCCTCCCGGAAACGTAATGAATGAGAGATCCATATTTCCCTTTTATACAACTTATTACAACACTGACATCCCATACGTCCAGAAAGTTGCAACTTGTATAAAAGGTCTGCATCATAAATAGATTCTTTATCTGAAATACATTTTTTATACAACTTCTTTTTATTGTCCGACCAATACTGCAATATGCCACATATTATTAAAGGACAATGCGTTTCTTTTGCTTTAACATACATTTTTTCCAATGTATCCAAATCTATAAAATCATCACTATCCACAAAAAACAAATATTCACCTACAGCCATATCAATTCCTGCATTTCTAGCAGAACTAAGTCCTCCATTCTTCTTATTTATAAGCTTTATATTGGAATACTTTTGTTGAAACGACTTGATAATCGAAAGGCTATTATCCGTAGAGCCATCATTGACAACTATAATCTCAATCCCTTTTAGTGTTTGGCGACATATACTTTCCAAACAATCGGATAAATATTGTTCCACATTATACACAGGAACAATCACACTGACTTTATAATCTGAATTTACCGGCATAACTATATAAATTGAAAAGGAGCATTTTTTGCACCACGAAAAATGGCATTAAAGAACCACATTAAAGATATGACAACAAGAAATAATTTTAAACACTTATCCCATGAGTATTTTCTCCCTTGACAAGAGGAAAGCATATACATTAAAAATGAAAGCATTATAAATTTCACATTGACAAAATACATATTCACACGAATTAGCGCCAATGAACTTCCACTTATAAAATACAAAACAGAACCAATCACGTGAAGATTGTAAAAAACATCCAAATTAAGACTTTTATAAAATGCTTTCATCCTGTTAATATTAGCAACTATCAACAAATCCAAACCAAGCATTATAAATTTAGCCAAACCAAGGCTAGAAGTATCTTTGGGCAAAGTCAAATCATCCCGCTGTTCAAAATAAGAAATATCATCCAAAGCAGACAACAATTCGCCCAATCGAGGAAAAAGTACATTCCATAACAAATAATTTATTGGTCCGGACAATGCAAATGACAACAAAATCAAAACAGCCGAAATTTTCTTATTACTAAACATCCTTAAATGCAACACAAAGTAAAAAGGAAGCATAATCAATATGCTGCGATGAAAAAGACTTATGCAAACTATTGAAAGGAAGAAAGGAAAAAAACGCCTCTGTTCTACAAACCTCAAAGTACATAAAAACATGAAGAAAGCCGTCATTTGCCTCATACCATTTAATGAATCGAAAAATGTAAACGAAGTGACAAAAAAGAAACATAGCCACATAGACATGAAGCTATACCTCTTAGAAAATATATACAAAAATAAAATCTGCAAAAAAGCGATACTAATAAACAACCATGCAAAATGAGCTTTATATCTAGTAAACGCATAGACAATAGCCGAAAATCCCGGTTCGAAATAGCTCCAGCCATTTCGAGCTATAAAATCAGCATTGGGCGACATGGAATTTAAATAAGTTTCCTTATAAAGCAGATAATCAACACCTACATCATAACGAAGTCCTACAACCAATGTATAAATCAAAATCAGTAATATTCCGGTTGATGGAATAGGGTTATCAAAAAATTTTATTCTATAATTCTGATAACGCCCACAAAACACAAGACTTACAAGAAGAGTCAAATACACAAATACTGAAAATATCATCTTTTACCTATAAGACTTAAAATACAATCATCCATTTTATCACTAAACTTAAGCACCCCGACTGCCAATCTATAATATTCCCAATTAGCTAAGTAATACCCCATCCGATGATAAAATCTAATTTGAAACTCCTTCAAACACCTATTACTCTCCGGCCACAACTCTCTCCATAAATTGAAATTCCTTAAATTCTTATTTACTAAAAATGCTTTTTTTGCGTAAAAACATCGGCGCAAGAAAGGTATATGATATAATGAATAAAGACCTTGTTCCTTCAAAAAAGATTCAATAAGCACACATGCACCAATCATATCTTCCAATTGCTTCATAGTAGTATGATGAGACACAGAATTCATATAAATAACATAATGATAAAATGCCTCTTCCACATACGAAACTCGATGTGCAAAACAATGCAACCTTACAGAAGTACACAAATCCTCCCACATACTTATCCCAACAGGAAACTGAATATGATTATCCTCATACAAGCTTCTCCGGACCAAAGCCCCACATACACTGGAATGGAGTTTCCCCACCAACATCTGTTCCACAATGTTCCCCTTATGTCTGAAGGGATTCTGACTACAACGAATACGTTTACCTTGTTTCTCCTCATAATAATCACACATCACAATATCAGCATTGTCTTCACGAGCTTTTATGTATAGTTTTTCATACATATCAGGATCTACCCAGTCATCACCATCGCAATAAATAATATATTCTCCATCGGCTACCTCAAGCCCCGTATTACGAGCCACACCAGAACCCATGTTTTTTTCATGAGAAATGATTTTTATGTCTGACTTCCGTTGCGGATATTCATCTATGACAGACTGTAATATCTGAATACTACAGTCCGGAGTACAGTCATTCACAAAAACATATTCAATATCTTGCATTGTTTGGCAGAATAAAGAACGGGCACAGCGTTCTATATATTTTTCAACTTTATAAATAAGAACAATAACACTTACTTTAGGAATATTCATCAACTACAATTTATTAATCAGACTAAAAGATTTTTTTCTCCACTCATACAGCCTTTCCTCCACCAAATTCCAATTTAAATTAGTCATACCCAATTCTTGATTTTCATATAAACATTTCTCCAATCCAAACATTTTCAACAAAGATTTAACTCTGGCCAAACCTCTTTCCTTATTCCCCACAACCACAAAAGGTTTATGAAATAATATAGAAAACACACAAGCATGAAAACTATCCGTAACAACCAGTTCCGCATCCATAAAGCCTCGCAACCATTGTTCTACCGGCGGCTGGATACGCTCTGCCAAAGGTGCGCTCCAATCTTCCACACGTGAATTTCCGCGGAAAGGAACCAACCCCGTCTCACTAGCCAACCGTGATATCAGATCTGTTGTTGATTCCGTTTCATCCAAGATATAGCATAACAATGTACCTTTGCTTTTAGGAATATCCGCCCTTTTCACCAAATCTACATAATCCTGAACATCCAAAAGTATAGTGGGGTCTAACACATGGCTGGCATTCACTCCAAAAAACTTACGACACAGTTCCACTGCCGATTCCTCACGAACACTTACCACATCAAATTTCCGTAATAATTCCCTACAGCGCTCAGTCTGCCCGACAGTATATTCCCACTCACTTGTTCCAAAAGAAGCAGCATAAGCCATTCGTTTAATGTTCCAATCTTTTGCAAAGTCCAAATATGCATTCTCTATTCTAGTCGGATAATACATAGGACGCCACACCTGGTCACTACCCACCACAAAAGCATCAAAGTCCTTTTCTTTCAAATCGAGTAATTTCCCGACCTCAAAACAATGAATGTATTTATTTATAAATTGTAAAGTATATTGACCTACAATCGGATATACACGATTATGGTACGATTCAAAAAAAACCGGTTCATTCTTACCCAATATATATTTCCTTATCATCCGTTTAGGATAAGAATAAGGCCATTTCCATACAGGCAATTCAGCCTTATTGGATGTAGTTATCACCGAAGCTTCATGCCCCATTCGTTCCAATACCGTCTGCAACGCATACGCTTGAAGTATCCCTCCATAATTAGTATGGAGAGGCAATGTCAATATTCCAATCCTCATAATTTAAACCCTCTTACCATCTACTCCTCAAACTTCTCTTTCTCCCCCGCCAAATACTCCCACGAGTTCTCCGTCACCACATTCCACCACTCGCGTTTCACCGCCTCTATCTCCTCGTCCATTCCGCAATCGCCATAATTTTCCACCAAAGAATGCATGATAGTAGCATAAAAATTCAGATTGTCAGTTTACTTTTAAGAGCACTGTAATAGCTACGTTCCGTCATGTGGATAGATTTACAAAATTCTTTTACATTTACGCCACTGGCTTTTCTAAGAACCTTGATGCTCTCGGCCAACTTCTTCGTAGAAAAATTCCTGTCTTTCATCTTTTTTCAGTTTAAATATCGTTAATAATACTGTCTGTTTCCTAATTGTCTGTCCACAGTGGACAGACGCATCTGTTTTTTCCTTTATAACTTCACCGCCATTATTACAAAAACAAAGTGCACATGGCTATAAAAGCATTGAAACAAAGCGTCTCCATCAGCGAAACGCAGAAAATGATCCACCAGTGGAAAAGACGGGGAGTGAACGATCCTACCATCACCAAGTTACTGGATCTCTACCTGGGAATGCCTGCTTACATGAACTCTCAAGGCATCTATCCGCTCTGCAATTTCTATGACCTCCGGTTGTCACTCCGCTTTTCGTACACATCGGCGCTGGTGGCCGCAGTGACAAACTGCCAGTCTTTCGGAATGATATGGAACGAGGCGCACACCAAAATCATTGCATTTTACTCACCGCTATGGTATCACAAAGAGGATGGAAAACCGATGGAACCACCGCAGCATCCTGCGCGGAAAACACCGCAAGATGCTGCTTTTAATAATAATATAGTATATAATATAAATAATATATATCCTCCGGAGGATTCCCGTCAGGGATGTTCCGCCGGAAACGGAGTGCCAAACGCGAAGAAAACGAATACTCCAAGGCCCCCTTCAGAAACTCCTTCGGAAACGCCTGACGGCGAGAAAACTTCTCAGACTTTATCTCCTGCCACCGACTTCTTCCACCGGCTCAACACCACCCCCGAAGACAAGCAGCGGGTGCTGATACCGCTCATCAACCGCATAGCCACCAGTCACAACTACACCCGCCCAAGGGCATTGCAAACACTGGTAATCCTGGTGAACCAATTTCTCATTCCCCACTTCAATGCCGATCCCCGCTTCTCACGGAACTCGCACGCAGGAAGAATCATCTGGCTGCAAAACCTCATGAAGACGCGCCACGGACAGTCGTTGATGGAACAAGCCGTCGCCCGGCTGAGCAGCGAGCTGAGCAAAGACCTGGAGGAGAAACGTAGGAAACTCCGTGAATTCCGCCCCGTCTCACCCTTCGAGTGGAAGGACGCCGGCACGGATATCCGTTATTACGACGACCCCATAGACGGAAAAGTGGAGATACCGGAAAATGCGCCACCACGACCTGTCGAAACCGCCATCTGGAACGTGCTGTCCAAAGAATGGATAGACACGGGAGATTAGTGGTTAGTGGTTTATGATTAGTGGGCTGCGCATTGGCTGCCCGGCATTTATTTTTTAATTTTTAATTCTCAATTTTTAATTCAAATGAAACCTTATTATTCTCTCTCCGACTTTCCCGACCGTAAGAATGCGGGAAAAAATTTCATTGCCCGGTGTCCCAAATGCGGTACCATGCATCTGTATATCTCAAAAGCCAAAGGGCTGTATCATTGCTTCTACGCCGGATGCGAATTCAATGGCATCCTGACTGATTATTGCAAAGACAAGCGTCCCATGTTCTCTTACCCCAAAGAAAAGTCGTCCGATCGAACCGGAACATACCCACCCCCCGGAACGCGCCACCTCACAGGCAACCTACCGGAATATCGAAATGCGACAGAAAACAGCGTGAACGAAGTCCCCATGCTGCCGGGCGATTACAAAATCCTATCCCCCGCCGTGTTGCAAAAAATCAAGCCGCTAGATGAATCGCCCGAGTGTACGGATCCTGACCAACTGGCAGCACGCCGTTATCTGGCCGATCAGGGCATCTCTCTCGCCACAGCCATCGCAACGCATATCGGCTGCCTGCGTCATTACTGCATCACCAAGAACAGTGAGGACAAACGCGAACAGGCTTCCTCCGTCTTTCCCTGCATCGCCTACGTGAACTACGTGGACGGACGTCCCGTTAATGCCAAGTACCGCTCATGCAGCCCCTCGCCATCCGCAAAAACCGTTACCGCTGCCAACGCCTCCGCAGTATCCGGAGAGATAGAAATTCCGGACGGAACAACGGAAGAATCTCCCGTAACCTACAGCAAATTCTGGAGTCAGGATTCGCCCACCAAACCATGCGCTCCCTACAACATAGACTGCATCAATCCGCTGTTGGTGGAGGAAGAGACCATTCCCCGACTCATTATCGTAGAAGGCGAAAAAGATGTGTTGGTACTGATGGAAGCAGGATACCGCCACGTCATCAGTGTGCCCTCGGGAGCGGCAAGCGACCTGGCGAAAAGCTTCGAGGCATTCACTTCCTGGCTGGACCAGGTGCAGGACATCGTGATCTGCGGTGACACCGACCTGCCCGGACGCACACTGGTGAAACATCTGTCCGACTACTTCGGAGCACGCTGCCTTTTCACCACCCTGCCCGGAGGATGCAAAGACATAGGCGATGTGATGAATCTTTACGGCACCGAAGTGGTGCAAAGCGTCATAGAAGATGCCTGTGCCTGCCACACCACCGATATCATCACTGTAGAACAACGCAGGGAAGAGGTGATGAATGTGCTGCACGGCAAATACGACCACGGCTACAGCGTGGGCTACGGCCCCTTGACCGACCGCGTTTTCCATCCCACCGACACAGGCGGCCTGATCATCATGACCGGTATGCCCAACAGCGGAAAAACGGATTTTCTGAACGACCTGACCAGCCGCATCATGCGCGACACGGAACGCTTTGTATGCTACCTCTCTTTCGAAGTTCCGGACAAGGACAAGCATATAGCACACCTGATACACCTGCTGCTGGGCAAAGCCAACACCACCGCCTATACCGACGAGCAGCTGACACCCTATATTGATTTTCTGAACACTCACATGATTCATCTGGATATGCACGAGGTGCCGCCCACTCCCGGAAACATCCTGCACCGGGCGGATCTGGTGCGCCGCAGGCAGCCGTTGAAATATCTGGTCATCGACCCTTATCTTTTTGTAGAGGCGCAAAGCGGAAAAGCCGAGACTGAAACCCAGAGCATCAAGTCGATGCTGACCCGTTTCCAGTCGTGGGGGCGTGACAACCACATCTGAGTAATCATTGTGGCGCATCCGCGCAGCCTGAAGAAAATAGACGGCAAGAACGAGATGGAGGACATCAACATGTACACCATATCGGGCAGCGCCAACTGGGCGAACCTGGCCGATTTCATCCTTTCCATCACTCGCATAAACGAACCCGACCGCGCCTTCACCCGTCTGGATGTATTGAAAGTGCGTGATCAGGAACTGTGCCGCACGGGAACCGTGTACTACACCCGCCAACCTTGCGGACGTTACGAAGAGCACGAGAGCGAGGAGGAATGCGGTGGTTAGTGATTAATGTGGTTAGTGGTTAGTGAAGCTGCTCGATTGGTTTTACACGTTAGCAAGCATAGGCTTATGCATAGGCAAGTATAGGCTTACGCATACGTATGCATGAGGCAACGCCACCGTATGCATGTACACGCGCAGCCCACTAACCACTAATTACGGTCTTCCCAGATAATGGAAAATCAATTCCACCTGCACTGAATTGAAAATGCGTTGTCTGTCCACATAGCCCGAATCGAGCAGAACCTGATAAAGCGACTTGTGATGGTGTATCCAGGCGGAAAGACGGTTCAACGCCGCCACGGGAGTAATATCGGGGGCGTACCCCATGGCCAGATCCCGTTTATAATAAGGTTTCACCGGCCATTCGCCGGAATACGCTTCTTCTTTGTTCATAACATTCACTTTTTTTACTACATATTTCGACTTAAAATCATCAATTACCTATCAGTATATTGCCAATTTCATATCGTTAATCTTTATAGCAAATGTAATAAAAATAGCTCACATATAGAAATAGTTCAAGACCTTTAATTCACTTTATCTCACCCTCTGTCACAGTGTGTCATACACCGTCATGCCGGTTTACGCCTCTTCACAATCCCCTCTTTCCAGAGTGTTATCTTTGTCATGTTCAATTCATATTAACCATTTAAAAACAAAATGATTATGGCATTAAATTACAGTGTTTCATTGCGTCCCAATCCGCTGGACAAGGATGCGGCTCCCAAGGCTTACGCCACAGCACAAATCAACGGTGAACTTACCTTGAAACAGCTCAGCAAGCGTGTTTCTTCACAAACCACCGTGAGCCGCGCCGATGTGGTGGCCGTTCTCACCGCCACCGTGGACAATCTGCTGGAAGCCCTCACCGAAGGCAAACAAGTGAACTTTGGCGAACTGGGCAAGTTCCGTCTCCAGATAGCCAGTGTAGGTACGGAAAAACTGACGGATTTCACCGCTGCCCACATCACCGGGGTGAATATCCAATATGTTCCCGGTGAGGATTTGAAAACCATCTTCGGCGCACTGGAATTCCAGCCCGTAGCCAGCCGGGCCGCACAGGCAGCCGCACTGCGTGCCGAAAAAGAGGGAAAAGCCGTGGCAGACCTGCTGAAGACCAAAGACGAACTGGGAGTCTAAAGTCATGGAGGGAGGAGTAACTCCCTCCCCCTGTCTTGTTTATTCTTTAATGTATCACTCTTAAAACTTTATCTTTATGGAAAATCAGAAAAGAAAATCAACCTGGAGCCTCATCCTCAAAGTGATCATCGCAGTGGCGACCGCCATAGGCAGCGTCATAGGTATACAAAGTTGCATTTAGCCGGCCGGGATGCGTAAAATAACACTTATCATCATCCATTGTTCCGCCACCCCTGAGGGGCGGAACCTGGACTTTGAAGCCTGCCGCCACGACCATATCCACCACCGTGGCTTCAGTGACATCGGTTACCATTTCTACATCACGCGCAACGGCGAGATTCACCGTGGCAGACCGATAGAGAAAATGGGAGCGCACTGCAAGAACCACAACCGCCATTCCGTAGGCATCTGCTATGAAGGAGGCTTGTCTTCCGGCGGCGTACCCACGGATACACGGACGCTGGAACAGAAAGCCGCCATGCTGGCGTTGCTCCGCGAACTGCGAGAGCTGTTTCCCACGTCATTGATTGTGGGGCATCATGATCTGAATCCCATGAAACCGTGTCCATGTTTCAATGTAGTGAAAGAAATGGCAGGCATATAAATATGAATCATTAACCGCTAACTGATATGAAACTACTGATAGACCAACTGATAGTCCTTGACCGGGCTTTTTACCGTTATTATCTGGAGATGCTGCTTACCTTGGAACATACCCATGCGCTTACTCCCTGGCAGATGTCCATACTGCTGTGGCGTGCCAAAATCTTCCATGTGGAAATACTTTATCCGGAACTGCTGCGCATCAGCATCGGCAACGAACAGGAAAAGGATGAAATCCGATTCATGAAGATGTGGAAGCTGAAGGAGCTGGAAAAGGTGATGACCGTGTGGCAACGAAGACAGTGCCAAGAAATTAAAAGGGAAAAGTGGAGATAAGACTCTTTTCCGTTTGCTTTTGAGAATGAGGGTGGGAACTTAGAAGGTTTCTGCCCTCTTTTTGTTAATAGTAAAAAGTCATTCAATACATGTAAGTACTAAAGTGAAGAATCCTCTCGGAGATTCCCAAGAAAAACCCTTCTAATTTATAGAGCAAAAACAGACACTCAAAATCATTGTAACTATACATAAACTTGGATTTTCATTTAACGAAAGCAAAGTTCTGGATTTTATATCGACTATCCTATACGTCATTTTTAGATGTCAACATTTATCAAAATAAAATACTAGAACATAACAACTATTTTTCTAATTGCTTTTTTATTATAATTTTCGATTTACATTCCATAGATATACTTTTCTCTTTTTATCATATTAATATATAGTGCCTTTAAGAAATTCCTAAATACATTTTTAGGAGTACATGGTGGGTAATTTAAACCAGTCGAACCAGACATTCCAATAACCTTGATAAAATTATAGAAATAGTGATAGCTATGTCCAGCATGAATCCATTGAACTACTGAATCATATAAAATATGCTCAAAATACCCCTTTTCTGAATCGTTAATATCAGACAAACGGGGAATGAAATAGTAATCAAGAAATGGTTTTGAAGTAATAAACACATAAGATAAACACATTTTCACCGTTGCACAGCAAGCCGAAGAAAATGTATTGGCTTTAGATGATTCCTTAATGAGACTATTGATGTTAGTAACAATTAAGCGACCTGTTATCTTTACTACCCACTTGCATTGAAACATAAGCCTTGAATTGGTCAAAGCTTCTTTGATAATAAGTGCTTCACCATATCCTTTACCTAGATAACGAGGAAAATCATTACCTTGGAAAGTAACAAACTCTAATCTGCCGCTATTTACAAATTCTTGATATTCATTACCAATATAGGTATTGGTATTTTCTACAAACACAATAGGATATGCTGTATTTTTAAGATACCAATCCAATGCATTCTGATACTGACACAAACGTTCATCGCTATTTTGCAATACGGTAAATGACATTCCATTGGGATTAACGCACGCAGTCAATAAAATGACCACTTCATTGTTCAAAGTCATAATCTATTTTTAGGTGAAAGCTATACCTTCTCCCTCTGTTCTGTTTTTTGATTATATTGTTCACACCAAGAGAGAGAATTCCAATAGCAAAAAAACAACATTTTTACATTAGTTAAAACCCGGCAATCTGATGGCCTTGACTAATTCATCCCATGATAAGTTATCATTGGATACTTTTGATATATCAAGATGTCCATTTATAATATCCTCCACTACAGAAGTTAACGACTCTGAATTCTCTATTTCTACAAATGAGCCTTGTCCTTTGTCATGTATCCTATCAGACATACACCCAACAGGAGTAGACACCAAATAATTACTGAATCTTCTTGCTTCCCCTAAAACTATTGCATAACTTTCAAATCTCGAAGTGAGAAGAAACACCTTGGATCTACTATAAAGATCGTATAGTAGATTTCTGTCATAGACAGGTCCTGTAAATACGACACTATATCTCTTTTCCGGATGCATCTGATAGAATGCCTCTATTTTACTTTTAAACTTTTCCTCAATAGACCCAACCAACATTATCTTCCAATCCTTGAGGTCTATATCTGCCACCGCATCAAGAAGCATTTCTGTATCTTTTTGATAAGTTCCCAAACGCCCAATAGTTATCATTAGATTTTCTTTTTCACTAAAAGCTCTTTCACGAACTCCAGATTGCTGAAAATCTTCTTCATCAAAACCGTTAGGCATATAAACCGCCTTGTCTTTTAAAGAGAGTCCCATAAAGGATTTAGTTTGAGCCATATACAATGCATCTTTCAATTCAAAAGAAATGCAATTAACACTTCTCATATAATTTCTGTATAAAAACTTGAGCAAAGGTGATTTTGGTATACTTATAAAAGGTTCAAAGCAAAACAATCCATCTGATTTACAATAAACCACTCCCTTAGGATTAAAGAACTTGTAAACAAATGTGGTAAGAGTTACACGGTTACGGAAATGAAACTGCATTAATATATCAATCTCTTTAGCATATTTCATTAGCCACAAAGATGCAGTTATGGGATATCGTCCTTTAGGCAATCGAATCAATTTCACTCCACGATGTGACGAAGGTAAATCCACATTCGTTTCAGTTGGTGGGTATACAATCGACACTTCCATATCCAACCGTTTTCCTAAATAGTAAGGAACAAGAAAAACATCTTTAACTAGATGTACTCTCTCTACATCATTAAATACAAGAACTAACTTTCTCTTTTTCATGCTATTTAGATATTGAAATTATTGTACAATTAAGGCTTTTACTTTTTCCTTTATTATCTGTCTTTCAAACTTGTTCAATCCAAATAATAGAATTGCAAAAACAACAATTGTATCTGAGATAACAGAATTAATAAAAATCTCCATAATAGCAGTTCCATCCTTTATATCCAACAATAAAGAAGATGCCACTGACATCAATAGAACGATGCTTATGGGCAAGACAACACATCTCATATACTCGCCGTAACCATATCCCGACAACCTATGATAAAAACGAAGTCTAACCACTTGGCAGATAGACGTCATGATTATAGAACAATAGTAGACCACATGGGGTTGTCCACCCTTTTTAAGGACAATATAATCGAAAATTATAATAGATATAGTAAGACCGCCTACCCATATCTGGTAGTTACGGATATTGCCTATTGCCAAAATAGCAACGATCAAGGGGGTAGCTAAAGATGTCATGAGCACAGTAGCTAAAGATAATTGTACAAAATAGGGAGTAGATTCAGGATATTCCACAAGCCATAAGTCAAGGATTCCATCTATGTTCAAAGTAAGGGGAAGAATAATCAGTAACGTCAGATAAAACGAATACTTACTACTATAGTTAATAAGATTAAATTGGCGTTCATAATCATTGACTGATGATGCCTTCATTATCTGAGGATTCATAGCGGTTTGGAAGTTGTTCACAAAATTCCTCGCCACTCCTTCTACTTGAACAGCGATAGCCCTTGCTGTATTAATGAGTGGTCCAAAGAACAAGTTCAGTAATATATTAACACCCTGAGTTTCACATACAAAAGCAGTACCTCCAAGTAAATTCCAGCAGGCAAAGCTCCACATCTGCTTTAAGAGTAATTTATCCGTGCTCCATAAGTTGAATTTTATATGATTAAGCTTTATTCTAATGTACAAAACATATAGTATTAAAGATAATATTGAAACAAGCAGCAATAAATTGCCGTATAAAATAAGTTTATCAAGAACTGTGTAACTGATAAGCAGTGCAACCCCTAATCTGGCAACCGATTCAAAGATGGAGATATAAGAAAAGACATCCATCCGTTCATAAGCGATAATCAAAGCAGAAAAAGTTTGAGTAAACAGCGAAACGACACAGATAGCTATCGTTGTTTGATAAATCCACGTCACTGCAACCAATCGATCAAATGGAACGACCAACTTAGTATTGACGAACCATAAGCCTATTGTTTCAGCTAATAACAAAATGACTAATGATATAATGAAAAAGACGAATAAACTTACACTTAAAACACTATTAATTTTCCGAATATCATTACGACCGATCTCATAAGTCAGAAAGCGCTGAATGGTGGATGTAACTGATGCACTGATGAAAGTGAACATCGTAATTACTCCACCTACCACATTATATAGTCCGAAGTCAGTCACACCTAATGTTTGCAAAATAATTCTACTTGTATAAAGGCTTATACCCATCTGTATAAACATCCTAACATACAATAGAATGGAATTTTTAAGAATCTTTTTATTCGCTGACTGCATATATTATTCAATAGGCTTTCTTCACAGACTATGCTACTTTATTTTTGAGTAAATGATATTTATCTTTTAACCAATTCAGAAAATCCTTACCAGTATAAAGGAAAAGATAAAAATTCAATTTCATTACCTGTTTCATTAAGAGTCCCTTGTTTACACACATCACTGGAAATGTCTTTTGAAAGAATACCCTGCAGCGAATATGATCCTTATGGACATTTTCCGATTTAAACGCTCTAAGCATATGATAATAATCATCTGGTCCCCAAATGTTCTTGAGCATCTTACCACTTGCCTTAAAAGGAAAATCCCATAGAGCCTGTGTACGAAGTGCAAGTTTCAAGTCATTCCATCCACTTCCAGGGGCTGGGGGACAGTAATTTACGACACTCTCTGAACGCAACATCACCTTACCAGTTTGATTATCAAGCAAACAGAATATAGGTATAACAGCCGTGATACTATGATAGCAATAATCTATCATATCGCCAACATATGGACTTACTTTCTCCATATTATAAACGACATTGGCACAATAGACAAAAGGCCAAATAGAGTTGCTTTTATGCCATTCTTCCATTTGTTCAAAGGAAGTGAGTACTTCATTCTGATACTGAATGCAACCAAAAGAATACTTTAAAACACCCATATCTTCATAATGATGAATATCCTTTATAATTATCTCTAATGAATCTTCGGTAGTGGAGTCATCATCAGCCAAAGTCCACAGCCATTTTGTTTCACAAAAATAGAATGGTAGGGTAATATTCAAAGCGCCACCCACATTATAACGGTGATTAATCACCGTTAAATTTGATGTCACTTCTGAGCCAAACTCTTCCACAATAGACTCCTCAACGTTATAATTGGATGCATTATTCAATATAAGAATCTGAACCTCCTGTGAAAGCTTCTGTATATATATCGAATGAAGCATTTTCAATAATCGCTGCTTTCTATTATAGGTAGGTATTATAATTGTTAGATCTTCCATTTCAAATTTATATAACTTATATTATCTATAGCACATTGCTAGTTCTTCCAAAACGGAATCACACTAATTAGCAATAATTCAAATTATCATAGAAAACTAATTTTATTCAAATAACCTCAGTCCTTCTTCTATACTAATCATTGGTTTCCATTTTTTTAGAACATGTCCTTTGTAAGGTTTCATTACTTCTCGCATACGATAAGATCGTCCACCCCAAGTAATATCAAGTTTTGTCTTGTTTTCTATCTCATATAAATGAGCTAAATCTTTAAGAGATATTTGTTTTCCTGATGTAAGTACATATTCTGTGGCCACCTCTTCATCGTCATTAAGCATTTCTGCCAATTGAATAAAACCATTAACTACATCACTGATATGTAACAAATCAAGCTTCTGTTCACCGGGAGACATATTCAAGTGAATATGGTTCTCTGATATATAATGAAAGAGAGCAATCACTTTGCGGCGTGTGTCATTTCCACCATAGGTATCACAAAGTTTCAATGTGCAGAAACGCAAAGAAGAAGTTTCTACATAATATTTGGCCATATCCATAAAGGCCTGCTTGGAAGCTGCATAGAGATTGACAGGATTATAATCGTCGGATAAATCTGCGGCTTGGTAATTCTGCCAAATAGTTCCAGTATTGAGAAACCATTTGGTTTGGGCCATTTTACAGGCCTCTAAAAGAGCGGTACCCAAATAAACATTAGATAAAACCAAATCTTTAATTTGATCGCTTTTATGTTCTGCGATATATAGAGATGCCAAATGAATGATTCCGCTGATTTGGTTGTTCTTCAAATAATCTGTAAGTTTTTCAACATTATCCTCAAAAGTAAAAACATGTCCTATTTGAAGGGAATTATAGTGTGAACTGGGCCGTATCAAGATGTGAATATTGTGCACATCTTTTAACCGAGCGATAAGGTTCTTTCCAATAAAGCCTGTGGCTCCTGTAATAAGTATATTCATGTTCAAAAAGGAGATTTAAATGTATCCAATTTTTCAAATGTTAAATCTCGACCTGAAACGATAGGAGTTTTAACTCCCCATTCAAATCCTATCGAAGAATAATCAATGCCGCAGTCATGTTCTCTACTATAACATGAGGTCTGCGCATAGTTTACGATACTGCCATCTTCTAATGAGAGGAAACCATGTGCAAAACCCTTAGGAATATAGAGATATTGCCCTTTACAATCATCAAGTTCTATAGAAAAACATTTCCCATAAGTTTCAGAACTCTTACGGATATCTACCACTATATCTCTGATTTTTCCCCAGCTGACATATACTAATTTCGTATGTTCAAAAGGAGGCAACTGAAAATGCATTCCCCGTATCACATCTTTATGCGATACAGAATAATAGAATTCTCTAAAGTTGGCATCTAATCCATTCCTTTCAAAGAAATCATAATTAAATGGCTTTTGAAAACCACCACGAATATCTTGGAAGTTTACTGTTTCCAAGATATAAAGTCCTTCAAAAGAAGTTTTCTGTATATTCATTATTGCAAGTATTTTTCTATATGTTCTACACAAAGTGTATATGCATCTTCTTCCTTATAACGCTTGTACCAGTCCACAACCAACTGTATACACTTGTCAAGACTCATCCTTGGTTCCCAACCCAATTGAAACTTCGCTTTACTAATATCAAGCATCAGCAACTTCGCCTCATGCAAAGCATTCGGATCTGAAAGATCCTTCAACTCACCGCTTCCGTAATTCTCTATCACCATAGAGGCTACATCCCACACATTGGTGATGCTTTCAGCCTTCGGACCAAAATTCCATCCTTCACAATACTTCACAGGTTCATCCCACATTTTTTGTACAAGAAGCATATAGCCACTAAGCGGTTCCAGCACATGTTGCCAAGGGCGGATTGCCTTAGGACTACGGATTTCTATCGGTTTGCCTGCTTCCAACGCCTTAATACAATCGGGGATAATACGGTCCAAAGCCCAGTCACCTCCACCTATCACATTTCCAGCTCTCACACTGGCAATGCTCTTGCCGTGTTTTTCATAATCGTTCGGATTGAAAAAACTTCTGCGCCAAGAGGCTATGGCTATTTCCGCCGCACCTTTACTACTGGAATAAGGATCATATCCGCCCATCGGTTCGTTCTCCCGGTATCCCCAGATCTGTTCCCTGTTCTCATAGCATTTATCAGTAGTTATCATCACACCCACTTTCACACTGTCGGTTGCACGAATCGCTTCCAGTATATTGATACTTCCCATCACATTCGTCTGATAGGTTTCTACAGGGATGTCATAACTTAAACGTACCAACGGCTGGGCGGCCAGATGGAAAACAATCTCGGGCTGATACTGATGGAAGATTTCTTTCATACGTTCACCGTCACGGATGTCAGCACGGATATCTGCCTTTATTCTCTGCCTGATACCGGAAAGCACAAAGTTGTCACGTTCAGTGAAAGGGTCTTGAGCCACACCGATAACCTCGGCGCCCAGCTCATGCAGCCAGATGGAAAGCCAGCTGCCCTTGAAACCGGTATGACCGGTGACAAGCACACGCTTCCCGCGATAGAAATCATGGAAAATGTCTATCATGTTGATTTTTATAAATAGAAATAGTTAAATGATTATTCTAATTTAGAACGTAAATCTTGGAAATAATCATGGAAAGTTGTCTGTATCTGATAAAAATCAGTTGTTCGTCTGGAAAGAATCATAGAAGCGAAATAAGAATCATCCTCCACATCTATCACTTCCGAAACAAACACCAGATCATCCAAGGAAGCATACCGTTTAAACCAGATTTTAAACTTCCGGTCACGAGCCGCCTGATGCCTGTCGCTGGTATCACAAATATAAACTAATATATTGGAAGGGTTACGAAAAAACGAATGAACGATAGCTGAAACTGCCTCTCCGATTTTTACATCAGTACCTATATGTATTCCGTTTCTCTTTCTTATAATAAACAACTGATAGGCACGCTGAATTCCTATATTTGTTTCTTCAATGAAACCGACAAGATATTCACTGCCGTCATCTGTTATAAAATAGACGGTATCTTCTTCGTATGCAAAAACCTCATAAGGAGATGTCTCATTAATATGGACTAAAGAATACAGCATCAACCGGATAGCGGTTAACTGAGGACATCGGTCAACTTGGCTATTTTAATACCCCGATCCTTCAAATCGGACAAAGGACGACCCGCACGGATGCAATCAGCAACCGCCTGCTTGTCTTCAATCATTCTCCGAAAGAACTTTTTTATATCGTCTTTGGTCTTGATTTCTTCCGCCATGTTCTTTTCCTTGTCCATTCTGTATCTTTTGTTTCTGCAAATAACGCTATTTATTTTTGATTATACAAACAATTCACAGTTTTATTACCATACTTTCCAGGGAGCTATCCCTTTGTCCCACATCTCATTCAGTTCCGTATTGTCACGCAGGGTGTCCATTGGTTTCCAAAAGCCTGTATGGCGGTAAGCGTGCATCTTCCCGTCCTTTGCCAATTGCTCCAGAGGCTTGCGCTCAAATATCACCGTATCATCATTTTCCGGTATGTAGTCGAACACTTCCGGCTCGCACACGAAATAGCCGGCATTGATCCAGTTGCGGTCACCGTCCGGCTTTTCTTGGAAGGATAAGACCTTGTCACTCCCCAAATCGATCTGCAAGGCTCCGAACTTGCCACCCGGTTTGTAGGCTGTCAGTGAAACGGCACAACCGGAGGCTTCATGCGCCTTAATGCTTTCCGCGATATTGATATCGGAAACACCATCCCCGTATGTCAATAGAAAAGGCTCATTGCCGATATACTTCTGTACACGTTTCAAACGGCCTCCGGTCTGGGTATACAGTCCGGTATCCACCATGGTAACTTTCCAGTTCTCGGAATGGTTATCCAGCACCTTCACGCTGTTGTTGGACAAGTCCACCGTCATATCGCAATTATGACGGAAATAGTTGGCAAAATATTCCTTGATGACATATTGCTTGTAGCCACAACAGATGACAAACTCGTTGACACCGTAATGGCTGTAAGTCTTCATGATATGCCACAGGATGGGCTTCCCTCCGATTTCAACCATTGGTTTGGGGATCAGATTGGTAGCTTCGCTCAGACGTGTGCCGAAGCCACCGGCAAATAGTACCGCTTTCATTTCCTACTTATCTTGAATTTTATTTATGGGCTGCTACAAACTCCTTGATGGTGGAAATCATATATTGCAGCATTTCTTCCGTCATGCCCGGATAGACACCGATCCAGAAGGTATTGGTCATCACAAAATCCGTATTCTTCAATTCACCGACAATGCGGAAACCTTCACCTGTAGCACGCATCTCATCGAATGCTGGATGCTTCACCAGATTACCGGCAAAGAGGTTACGGGTCTGTATCCGCTTGCTTTCCAGATATTCACTGAGCTGGTTACGGGTAAAACCGGCATCGGGTTTTACTGATATCAGGAAGCCGAACCAACTGGGATTGGAGTTTTTCATCGCTTCGGGAAGAACCAGACCTTCCGTTCCCTCCAGTCCTTCACGCAGTATCTTGAAATTGCGACGGCGGGCTTCTACGATATTATCCAGTTTTTCAAGCTGGGCGCAACCGATAGCCGCCTGCATATCCGTCACCTTCAGATTGAAACCGAAATGGCTGTATACATACTTATGGTCATATCCTACAGGTAATTCACCGAACTTGCCTGTAAAACGGCATTTGCACGTATTATCCACACCGCCTATGCACCAGCAGTCACGACCCCAGTCACGGAAAGAACGGACTATCTTATCGAACTCGGCGTCATCGGTATATACCGCACCGCCCTCACCCATGGTCATGTGGTGGGGAGGATAGAACGAACTGGTTCCGATATGCCCCCATGTACCTGTCTTTTTCGTTACTCCGTCAATGGTATACTCTGAACCCAAAGCGTCACAGTTGTCTTCCACCAGCCATAGTCCGTGTTTGTCACAAAATGCCTTGACCGCTTCAAGATTGAAAGGATTGCCTAATGAATGGGCAATCATCACAGCTTTTGTTTTCTCCGAATATGCTTCTTCCAATTTAGTGACATCAATATCATATTCCGGAATCGTGATATCAACGAAAACGGGAACTGCGCCATATTGTATGATAGGGGTAACCGTGGTAGGAAAGCCACAGGCTACGGTAATCACCTCATCCCCTTTCTTGATTCTTCTGTCTCCTAATTTAGAAGAAGTAAGCGTATAAAATGCCAGCAGATTGGCACTGGAACCGGAGTTGGTAAGCGCACAATGTTCTACCCCAAGCCATTTTGCCAGACGGGTTTCGAACTTGTGTGCCCAAGGACCGGCAGTCAGCCAGAAATCAAGTGACGAGTCAACAAGGTTCACCATCTCTTCATCATTGAAGTAACGGCCGCCATAGTTCACAAAACTCTTGCCCGGTTCAAATACTTTGGAAGTCTTATGGACTTCATTATAATATTCGCGAGTCAACTGAAGTATTTGTTGCTTCAGATCTTCTTTCTTACTCATATAAATTATGTAGATTTATTGTAAACACTTTATTGCTAAAGGTAAGGGAGGATGTTATTAAAACTAATCAATCTTCTCAAACGGAAAAGCATGAAGATAGCTAACCGCCACCGTCATATTACCAAAAGCGAACACCAGCCTTGTATTACGGTGCAAACGCATAATGCAGCCCTCCTTACCCCGAAAGACACCTCCGGTGATACGGATTTTTTGCTTCTTCTGAAGATAGTCCTCCAAAGGACGGTTCATCAACTCAATATTGTAAGGCATGGATTCGTACAAATAAATGAATTCCTCCATCTGGCGTTGAGGGATGACTGCCGCACGGTGCGTATTATAGTCCGTCACCAAATACTGACGAGGAAGCATGGCAGACAAAATGAGTTCCAACTGCTGCAAGGGAGCGCAAACAAACAACCAGCCGTTGCCCACGATTTCCTTTTCGTCCGTCAAGGCATTCAACTTTTGGGCGGAACCGGTGGCAAAGGCCTCCTTTACCACCCGGACGGAATCACGACGGGCGATATATTCTTCTTTAGTATAGCCGCACTGCTCGAAACGTTTTTTATGATCGGTCGCAGTGTAGGAAAACACTTTAAAACAAAAATATCTCTCCTCTACGACACCTGATGGAGTACGAAACTTTACGGCCTTCCTGCCACTAAAGACTCCGGTGTAGCGTTTCAATTCTTTGTTGGAAAGATACAGGTAATACCAATTGACTTCAGGGTGTTCTTTTCCTATTCCCACCAATGGCGTGATTCCTTCATTTGACCCCGGGTCTGAGACGGAAGCGATTGAACTGCAGAGCAGTAACTTAGGCGCCTCGCTCGTTATGTTTTGATCATTGAGAGGGAGCGCTTCGGATATAGGCTCCACAGGGTTGTTTAGTTCCATCAAAACATCATAATTAAATATATTTCTACAAAAAATGAGGCTTAAACAAGCCCTCAATTTCCTTCTTTATTTTGGGGTTCTCTTAGTAAGAGAACCCCAAGTTTGATTAAATGCCTGATAATATGGTTTATAGGAGTGCTTTCCACCTTGATTTTGCAAACAATCGCGAATTTGAAGCCAATTTTGAGGTCTTTTTTTAATGATGATATTTCGATATTAAGGAATTATAGCTATCTTTGCAGCCAAATGGGGTTCTCTTACTAAGAGAATCCCATTTTTTATTAAACAGTAAAAATGAAAATCTTTTGATTGCCAGCCTATTATATCATAGGCTTGTTATTGCAACTAATTTTCCCTATTTAGATTTTCATGACGCAATTTAGGTTGTACCTATTCACTGCTTATAAATAAGTATATTTTAATAAAGTAATACATTAGCAAACGAATATATCTCTTTATACTTAGGATAATTTGAGATAAAAAAAGGAAGCGTACTCTCCCGAGATTACGCTTCCTCCATCCATACTAATTAAATCTTAATTTTGCAGTCTGAAGACTACAGGAACAGTGTATTTCACCCTCACTGCTTTTCCTCTTTGCTTGCCGGGCTTCCATTTCGGCATGGAGCTGATTACCCGGATCGCTTCCTTATCCAGGTACGGATCCACGCTCTTCACCACTACCGGATTCAGGATCTCGCCATGAACGCCCACAATAAACTGTACCACAACCTTACCCTGAACCCCTTGTTCCGCACTGACGGTAGGATATTTGATGTTTTCACTCAAATACTTCATTAAATCAGCAGTGCCATTACGAAACATCGGCATCTCTTCCACCACCACAAATTCCACATTTTCATCCACTACTTCCTCGGGTACTTCAACAGGAATGGGTATAATAACAGGAGCGTCCGTAGGGTCCGAAGCGGCAATATCGCCTTCTATTTCCGTCGAGTTATCATCCACTATGTTGAGCTCATCCGGGTTGACGGCAACCGGAGGTGGCGGTGGGGGCAGAGGTTTATCCTGATTGTAGGTTACAGGAACTAATTCTTCAAAGAAATCCGGGTCACTGACTAGATCACTGATCGTGTAAGTTACATTACGTTCAGTCCATTCGAACGAAACAAACATAAACGACAGCGTC
>ERZ780149.1090-NODE-1090-length-31566-cov-4.116753_pt1 | contig 31566 bp, 25 predicted proteins | sample MGYA00511367_ERZ780149 | MGnify/ENA primary metagenome ERZ780149 (study PRJEB29588, sample SAMEA2153852) | human gut metagenome | biome: human gut; feature: human-associated habitat; material: faeces | place: Denmark | collected 2008/2010 ... | reverse complement strand
ATTGACACGAAACCGGACAGCGAAATGACGGCGGCCATGGGTTTGCTTGCAAAGGCTTCTCATGACCGCCATTTTATTTCGGACAACTTATACCACGACGTATTCAGCGTGTGGTACTGATACCTATTTATAAAGGAGGATAAAACCCTATGGCAAAACTGAATTGGGACGTTGACGGTACCCGCAAGTTCCACGCCGGTGTTTCGCACGGCGTGGTTTACCCCAAGGCCGATGGCGAGGGCTACGACAATGGCGCTGCATGGAACGGCCTGACCGGCGTGACGGAAAGCCCCAGCGGCGCAGAACCTACCGACCTGTGGGCTGACAACATGAAGTACGCCCGCCTGATCTCCGGCGAGGACTACGGCTTTCCCGGCAAGGGAGCGGGCACGGAGCTGCTGTTCAAGGTAACGCACCTCAGCCTCGCATTTGGGGCACGTGCCGAGACAGTCACCCTTATAGCGACGTTCCGATGTAATAAATTCAATATCGTTAGCCTCGGCAATCTGGCGGCGAATCTCTTTCAGTATCCTGCAGGTCTGCTTTCCTCGTGTCATAATCAATCGGCATTAAATTGTCAGTCAAATTAAAGCATCGGCGATACTGCCAATCCCATCTCCTCAAATTTATAAAAAATAATCCATATCTGATACAACAAATGTCACATTATATTATGAAAATCAGCAAAAAACAACATTTTCTCATACTTTCGGATTTTTCAGAGATTCCACTACACCTCCAAGCTCATATATCCGACAGGACTATTATCTACAGATATGCTCATTTGAGAGTCTTTTCATTCTTTGCTGAATCTTGAATTATCAGTATTCTTCTCAATTCTCTGTGCCCTGAATCTCTTGCCTGAGTTGAACTTGTATGTGACACCTATTTTTGCAGTAACATAAGTCTTTGAGTATGTCAGACGATTATATCCGGAAGATTCTGTTCTGATTTTGCTTTTTCTTTGCAATATGTTCTCAACGCCTACTGAAACAGACCAATGCTGACCAAATTGTTTCTGTAACGTAGGGTTAAGGTTGAGAATAGGAAATACCGTAATGTTACCAATCTTCATTTTGGAATTATAAAAACAACTCATAGTAAGATTGAAGTTCCGAGGCAATGTGAATGTGGTGCTTGCCACAAGCTGAAGATAGCCGAATGTGTCGAATGACCCTGTATCCGTGAGTTTTTGTGAAGTTATCATGTAAGTCAGACTTGAATACAGGTTCCACCATTTTGTTATGTTGATAAATCCATCCCCATGAATGAATATATTCCGGTCTTTACCCTCATTACCCCAAGTGAGATACAATCGCTCGGGATATTCGGGATTGGATGCAAACATTTGCCTGATTGGATTATAGGTCATCGAATAGCCGGCGGCGACAGTGAATCTGCCGGCAAGAACAAAATCGAGGCTGACTGCATCGGTTAAACTTGGAGCAAGTTCTTGATTGCCGACTGTATAAGTGTAGTCGGAAACTTGACGGACAATAGGATTCAAAGAATGGAATGAAGGTCGCCGGATGTTTCTGTAATATCCCACTGCTACAGTGTAGTCGCCCTTTTCTGTAAGATTATAGGAGATATTCGCATTAGGGAAAATATCAAATCTGTCTTTTATAGTCACACCTCCATTGGTGCCGGAATATTCTCCTCGGATTCCTGCCTTGAATTTCCATCTTCCTGTGTTGACGTTCGCGGTTACATAAACTGCCGCAATGTTCTCGTCGTATGAAGAGTCAAAATCATACCGTGTATCAGACACCCATGATTCATCCTTGAAGAAATGATGGAATGAGCGGTTAGAAACATTATTGAAGGTGTATTTCGCTCCGACATTGAGATTCCAGCCCGTATTGAAGACTTTGCGGAAGGAGAAATCTGTCACGAAAATGTTATAACGATTGCGATTGTCAGTATTGTAAACAGAATCATTGGGAATATATGACCATCTCATCACATTGTCTTCTTTCGCTGAAGAGTGTTGGTAATTATAATTGGAAACCAGTTTCAACACAGAACCTTTCTTATCTGTCGTATGTGACCAGTTGAAAGCAACATTAAGATTGTGGAAACGGTCTTGACTTTCATACGTTCCAAATGTGGTGTCATAGGCTTTCGGACCAGAAATCTCAGTTTCGGAATTCGATGTATGGCGAGTTCTGTCAGGGCTGTAATCGAATTGTAGACCTATTTTATCGCTAGCCGTCGGTTCATAGAACACTCCGAGGGAAACATTCCCTTGCATCGCTTTCTTCTTATGACGCGACACACCGAACATCTCCTGTGATACAGAAGCGTTTGTCGATTCCTCGTATGAGGTATATCTGTCTGACGGACTCCCGTTGACATTACCGTTGAAATTGACAGTCCATTTCCCGGTATGCAGACTGAGATTGATAAACGGGTTAATCCATTGTTTATATTCTCCGTCTGTCAGATTCAATTCCGCTGCACCGGTGAGCCCATCGACACGATTGCGCTTCAAATTTATCTTTATGATACCGCCGGACAAATCTGCGCTATATTCAGCCCCTCCCTTAGGAATAATCTCTATTGTTGCGATTGAGGATGACTGTATAGATTTGAGGTATGTCATAAGTTGGTTGCCTGACATATTCACTTTCCGGTCGTCTATATAGACTGCCGTTCCACTTTGACCGTAAATAGAAAGACTTTCATCAGTTGCCCATACTCCGGGTGCAGTCTTTAACAATTCCTGCGCGTCCTTATTGGCGTTTAATGGATTTGCCGCCACATTAAGCACAATACGGTCTGCTTCCCGTCTTATAAGCGGAGCCTTGACAACGACCTCCTGCAATGTGGTCGATGTCTTTTGCAGGACAATTCTGCCCATATTATGTTGGATTGAGTTCAGGATAACATCATCATATCCGACAAATGATACCCGGAGCCTATTACAGTCAGAACCGACCTTTATGTTGAAAAGTCCGGATGCGTCGGTGATACCTCCGCCAACAACAGAGTCATTTGCAAATGCCGTGACATTCGCAAATTCAATCGGAATTGAGTCGGTATCCATAACAATGCCTTCAATCTCTCTTGCCGATGCCAATGAGATTGAGCATAGGAATAAACTGATAATAATCAATGCACGTTCCATCTCTTTCTGAGTTTTTGTTCCTGTCCGATTTTATAGTTGGAAAAAGCGTTAGCCCTTCGAGTTTCTACGCCGTGTGACCAATATTCCACATTGTCCATGTACTTCCCCAAATCATGTAGTTCAAAAAATACACGGCGCAAGTTGTCGTTAATACCCATCTTTGAGGTGAGGTTATTTCTTGATTGGAAAATTGTGATCTGGGCTATCGGTATATTTCCGTAATTATAGTGGTCCACTATCAGGAGCTGTTTCTTACCTTTATCATAATAGGTATAGGTATACATCTCAGTTGTGTCCCTTGTCCAGTCTTCAATATCATCCTTGTTTACCCACATCGTGTACGGTTTTGCATCAGACATTGGTGAAGATATTGAAGAAGGCCTCAGTGGAGGCATGACACAACTGGGCCTAACGAACATAGTAAGCATGTGCGGGGCGTAGAAAAGAATCTCCGCACTGTCCAAATGTGCTGTATGCAGTATATTCGAAAGAAACTTATCCATTCCGGGATATTTAGCCACTGAATCAACGGATGATACAATCAACAACGGATTCGGAATGAGTACATTTCCAAAAGTCATGCGGTAAGTGGTGTCCTTGTCGATAATCTGACCATAATAGTCACTTACATGCCACTCGCGGTTTGCAAAGACCAGACCTTTGGGCGATGAACAGCCTGCAAGAAACATAATTGCAGCAGCCAATGAGAGAGCCAATTTGATAAATATTACCTGTTTCATCTTGATTATTTTTTGCTTATGTTGCAAAGCTACGGAGCAAACCGGTGCTTTAGTCTTAACAAAACCTCCTTTAGTCTTAGTTACTCTTAGTTTGAGCGGGTTTCTCAGCGATTTACATTATATTTGTAATATGAAACGCTTTAGAACTATCACAGCCATTTGTCTGACAGCCATTGCCATTATGGTTGCCGGTAATATATGGTATCTATATAACCTTTACAACTCAATAAAGGAACAGACATTGCAGACCGTCGGCGAATGTGTCCGCAGGGCGGATATTCTCGAAATAATATCAAGACTTAACGGCACGTCCCATGGTGATGACGATTCATTCATAAGGCTTACACTTATGGTTCAGGGAGAGAAAACGCCAACCGGAGATTATGAATACCACAATCTTTTGGATAATCTCAATCAGACCATGAGCCAATATTTCCATGTCATCGAGCAATCCGACCCAAGTATGCATGAAAGGGACAATGCCCTACTCGACAGCTTATTTAAGAAAGAACTCAATAATTCCGGCTTATATCCTGAAAAGGCCTCAATCCATCCGATAGAGAATATGACTGAAAAGTGGGATGGATTATGGTCAATGGATTTTGCGATGACCCGCAGTCAGCAACCAATCTATAAAGTATGTTTCAGTCCTTTGAACGGTCACATTCTACGTCAGATGTCAGGAATAATCTCTACCTCTGCAGCAATACTCATATTGATGGGATTCCTTATATGGTATCTTCTTCAATGGGTTGGGAAGTTACGAACTATTGAGCAGATGAAAGATGACTTTACCCATAATATGACGCATGAACTGAAGACGCCAGTGGCAGTAGCATATTCAGCAGCGGATTCCATGCTTCGTTATTATGAACAAAGCGACGAGGCGAGAAACAAGCAATTCCTTAAGATCATCATGCAGAGATTGAGTTATCTGTCGGGAATGATTGAGAACATACTATCTATGAGCATGGAACGGTTCAAAACCATGAAACTCAATATCGAGGAAGTGGCGTTAAAACCCATTGTCGAGGATATTTCCGGAATGATGGAGCTAAAAGCCGCTAAACCCGTTGAGATAGACATCGATATCCAGGATAATCTTTCGGTTCATGCCGATTCATTGCATCTCGGCAATATTCTGTCTAATCTGATATACAACGCAATAAAATACTCAGGCGACACGGTACACATTATAATCGAGGCAGATGCACACTCTATAACGATATCTGATAATGGCATCGGAATCGACAAGGAGAATCTTCCTTTTATATTCGATAAATTCTATCGGGTGACTTCGGGCGACCGTTATGAGGTCGGAGGCTATGGTCTTGGACTTTTCTATGTGAAACAGATTACCGAGTTGATGGGCTGGAATATTGACGTGGCAAGCAAACCGGGTCAAGGCACAATGTTTACAATAAGATTTGACGGCAATGAGAAAAGACAAGATATTATTGGTTGAAGATGACTCGACCCTTTCATTCATCGTTCAGGACGCGCTGACTCGTGAAGGCTTTGATGTCGTATGTGCACCAAACGGCGAGACCGGCCTTAAAATGTTTAAGGAGTCAAGTCCCGACATTATCATTGCCGATGTGATGATGCCGAGAATGGACGGATTCGAAATGGTGAGACTAATACGTCTTACTGCACCTTCTGTACCAGTACTTTTCCTCACAGCAAGAACCGCCATTGATGATGTCGTAAAGGGCTTTGAGCTCGGTGCAAATGACTATATACGCAAACCTTTTCAGATTCTTGAACTTGTGGTGCGTATAAAGGCATTGTTAAAACGTAACCAACACGGACCGGCTGAAGACAGCCATATCACAATCTGCGATTGTTCGCTTGATTTTGCCTCACAGCGTCTCATTATTGGAAAGGCAACAATCGAACTGACGCATACTGAGGCTGTAATCACAAATGAACTTTTTCGCCACCCTAACGAAGTGGTTGAAGCAAGGACACTTATGTATCGTATCTGGCAGAACGACGATTACAACAACTTTAACCGTCTTCACGGGTTTATTTACAAAATCCGCAAATATCTGTCGAAATCAACCGGTCTCGAACTTTTGAATGCCCGAGGCATCGGCTACAAATTAGCGACTACAAAATAATTATCCTCAATCAAAATTCTGATAATGCAGATTTTACACAGATTTTTTACAAAAAAACGGCGCGGTGTTGCATTAATCAAATGTTTTATGTAATTTTGCACTCGCTTTATACGCTTTGACAACAAACAAAACATTATAACAACGATGAAAAGAACGTTTCAGCCCTCTAACAGAAAAAGAGTAAATAAGCATGGATTCCGTGAACGCATGTCTACCCCCGACGGTCGTAAAGTGCTTGCACGCCGTCGCGCTAAGGGTCGCGCTCATCTTACTGTAAGCGATACAATCGCCCGCAAGTAATAACATCGGAGACAGCCAACTCATAAAAAGCGCATCGGTCATAAAGTGCCGGTGCGCTCTTTGTGGTTATATCAACTTCTTAATTACAGATTATGACACTTATTGACGGAAAGAAAGTTGCCGACCAGATTAAAGAAGAAATAGGGGCGACTGTCGAAAAAATGGTTGCCGAAGGTAAAAAGCGCCCGCATCTCGCCGCAATCCTCGTAGGACATGACGGGGGAAGCGAGACATACGTGGCTCACAAGGTGCGCGCCTGCGAGCAGTGTGGCTTTAAGTCGACACTTATCCGCTTTGAAGACGATGTGACTGAAGAGAAACTTCTCGAAGCCATCGAGACACTTAACCGCGACGCTGATGTTGACGGTTTCATAGTACAGCTCCCCCTCCCGCGCCACATCTCCGAACAGAAAATCATCGAGGCTATAGACTATCGCAAGGATGTCGACGGCTTCCATCCTATAAACGTAGGCAGGATGTCAATCGGACTCCCCTGCTATCTCTCGGCGACCCCGGCAGGGATAATGGAACTGATAGCGCGTTATGAAATCCCGACCAAGGGCAAGCGTTGCGTAGTACTCGGCAGAAGCAATATCGTGGGCAAGCCTGTGGCAACACTCATGATGCAGAAGCATGTGCCGGGCGACGCTACGGTGACAGTGTGTCACAGCGCCACTGAAAATATCAAGGAGATATGCCGTGAGGCTGATATCATAATCGCCGCTCTCGGCAAACCCGGATTTGTGACCGCCGACATGGTAAAACCCGGTGCCGCTATAATAGACGTAGGCACCACGCGTGTCCCCGACGCTTCACGCAAGAGCGGCTTCCGCCTGCGCGGCGACGTAGACTTTGACAATGTCGCGCCGCTTTGTTCCTATATCACTCCGGTACCGGGCGGTGTAGGTCCCATGACCATCTGCTCACTCATGAAGAACACCCTTCTTGCGGGGCAGGGTGCCATCTACGGAAAATAAACTCGCTCCATGCAGTTTTTTGCGATAATGCTATTCACGCTCTCGTCGTTGTTTTCGGGCAACGGCGGAGCGTCTATTGTTTTTGCAGGTGATGCCATGCAGCATCAGGCGCAGATTGATGCCGCAAAGAAGGGTGCCGGAGTGTACGACTATTCCGGATGTTTTGATGCAATCGCGCCTTACGTTGATGCCGCCGATTATGCAGTGGTCAATCTCGAGACGCCGCTCGGCGGTGCGCCTTACACCGGCTACCCATGCTTCTCCGCACCTGACTCTTACCTTGACGCACTCACCGAGGCAGGTTTCGACCTGATGCTTACCGCAAACAACCATACACTTGACAAACGCGACAAAGGGCTTGTCAGGACACTTGATCGGCTCGATGCAGCAGGCGTCGACCATATCGGCACCTATCGCAACAGCGAGGAGCGCGACTCTGTGATACCGCTGCTGTGCGACATCAATGGAATTAATGTCGCTTTCCTGAACTACACGTATGGCACCAACGGTATTTCCTTACGCACCCCCGCCGTGGTCGACTACATTGACCGCGAACTAATCAAAAGCGATATCGCCAAAGCGCGCAGTCATGGCGCGGAAATAGTGACTGTGTGCATCCACTGGGGCATCGAATACGAGCTGCTTCCTTCGCGTCAGCAGAAACAGCTCGCCGATTTTCTCGTGGACTCGGGTGCCGACCTTGTGATAGGCGGCCATCCTCATGTGGTACAGCCGATGGAGATGCGCCGCAATGCCGACGGGAAAAAAGTACTTGTGGTATATTCGCTCGGCAACTTCATTTCCAACATGAAGACCCGTGATACACGCGGAGGCGCGATGCTGAAAGTCGGACTTACTCGCGATGCCGACGGAATTGCCGCTGTCGACACAGCCACCTATCGTCTTGTTTTCACCTTGCCGCCAGTGAAAGGCTCTAATTTCCGGCTCGTACCGGCGGAAAAGTGCGATGTCGCGACTTGGGAGCCTCAATGTAAGGCATTTGAGCAGTCGGCTGAAAAACTGTTTGATAAGCACAATATAGGTGTGCCCCGCGACACCACACTGATTCCGTCAGAAAAAATGACACCTATCGAAATATTTTTACACAAAACATTTGGTACATTACAAAAATAGTGCTACCTTTGCACCATCAAAATGGTGAGTTTAGCTCAGTTGGTTAGAGCGTCGGATTGTGGTTCCGAAGGTCGTGGGTTCGACCCCCACACCTCACCCTCAAAGGAGATGTCAACGGCATCTCTTTTTTTTCGTATATAGCCGCTCCCATGGCACACCTGGATCAGGAATCACTAAATTACATTCCATGCGCCCCCAACGACCCTAACAGCCCACGATATCATATGGCGGAAGGTCATCCATCTCGGGGATATGGCGAAATTTATGACATCATCGCCTTCGCTATTTTCCGCTAACAACGCTTTGCTTATCCTGAAGCGACATTGAGTGGAATCACATCACAGCATAGAAGCAAAAAGGGGTTGCGTCAATTAGACACAACCCCTTGTATAGGAGACTATCGTTAAGATAGTTTATTCAGCGTATTTCTTTACGATAATGCTTGCATTGTGACCACCGAAACCAAATGTGTTGGATAGAGCGGCGTTGACAGTGCGTTTTTGAGCCTTATCAAATGTAAAGTTCAGATTGTAGTCAATCTCTTCATCCATATCTTCCGAATCATGGTTGATGGTAGGAGGAATGATATCATCCTGCACAGCCTTCACGCAGAAAAGTGCCTCAAGAGCCCCGGTGGCACCGAGAAGGTGACCGGTCATTGACTTAGTTGAGCTGATATTCAAGTCGTAGGCATGGTCGCCGAAAACTTCCTTGATAGCCTTGACCTCGGAAAGGTCACCGACAGGAGTCGAAGTACCGTGGGCATTGATGTAATCAATTTCTTCAGGCTTCATTCCTGCATCTTCAAGGGCATTCTTCATCACAAGTTTTGCGCCGAGACCCTCCGGATGAGTAGCAGTAAGATGATAAGCATCGGCAGACATGCCGCCACCAACAACTTCTGCATAAATCTTGGCACCGCGAGCCTTTGCATGCTCAAGTTCTTCAAGAACGAGCACCGATGAACCCTCACCTATCACAAAACCGTCGCGCGACTTGCTGAACGGACGTGAAGCGGTAGCGGGGCTATCATTGCGAGTGGAGAGGGCATGCATGGAGTTAAATCCACCCACACCGGCGGGGAACACCGCAGCTTCCGCACCACCTGCGACGATAGCATCAGCCTTACCCAGACGGATAAGGTTAAAGGCATCGATAAGAGCATTGGTAGATGATGCACATGCCGACACGACACCATAGTTAGGTCCGTGGTAACCATATTGCATTGATACATGACCCGATGCAATATCAGCAATCATCTTGGGGATGAAGAAAGGATTGTATTTCGGCCCCATTTCCTCATGATGCAACGCATAGTAACCTGCCTCTTCTTCAAATGTGTGAAGACCGCCGATACCTGCTGCAATTATGACCCCGACGCGATCCTTGTTGATGTCCTCTGCATCGAGCTTTGCATCGGCGACAGCCTGTTCGGCAGCCACAAGAGCATACTGTGCGTAGAGGTCAAGCTGACGGAGTTTCTTACGGTCAAAATGATCTGCCGCATTGAAATCCTTCACTTCACAAGCAAACTGGGTCTTGAATTTAGAGGCGTCAAAATGAGTAATAGGTCCCGCCCCGCTTTTTCCCTCCAGCGCGCTTTGCCAGGTAGAGGCAACATCGTTACCGAGGGGATTAATCGTTCCAAGACCTGTTACAACAACTCTCTTTAATTCCATTTAAAAGTGGGAAATAGAGTTATACGTTTTTTAGTTTTTTGCTGCTTCGATGTAGTCGATAGCATCCTTTACAGTAGTGATGCCTTCAGCTTTGTCATCGGGAATAGTGATGCCAAATTCTTTCTCAAACTCCATGATGAGCTCTACAGTATCAAGGCTATCAGCACCAAGATCCTTAGTGAATTCTGCATTTTCAGTTACTTCGTTTTCATCAACGCTGAGCTTGTCAGCAATAATAGCCTTTACACGAGATGCAATTTCTGACATAATTATAAAATTTAATTAGTAATGATTTTCAATTTTGCAGTGCAAAGTAAGTAATTTTAATTGAATTACTAAAACTTTTCATTGCACAAATGTCCGATTTTTGCGCAGTTGTATAAAAAACACCTATTTATTGGTCTATTTTACGCCACTTTACACATTATTTTATATAAAACGGGAGGCAACGCGATGTTACATTTCTATTACATCATACATATCAGCATTTCCGGAATAGTCTTTTATCATTAACCAACGAGCAAATCCAATCAATTTTGCGTTATAGTTACATTACAATACATCATAATACATTTTTATGAACACAAAATTATTTATCGGAATAGCAACGGCTATAATGGCGTTGACAATAGGAGCCTGCAAAAACGCTGACAGAGACAGATCGACATCAGCGGACATAGACAGCATAACCAACTTTGAAATAAAGCAGACGGTAAAGTCACTTGAACGCAATTATCTCTGTGAAGGCGCAGAAACCTACTATGATGACTCCACCGAAGTCTACAGCACAGTAAGAATCGCAATCGAATGGCCAGAAGAAATGGGGGGATATAATCTTAAGACCCTCCAAGACTCACTGCTCGCCTCTATTTTCGATAAGCCAAAAACTACGATTGACGCCTCCATGCTCGCATCGGCAGCATCACCGGAAGGGTCTGACCTATTTAAGATGAAACAGATTGACTCAATACCGGCAATGGAGGCGGCAATGGTCTATTCGCGCGACATGATAGCCTCAATAATCACTTTCAGCCCGAATTTCATTTCCTATCAGATAATGACGGCTACATATAACGGTGGGGCACATGGCATGACAGAGTCACATTACATAAACTATGACTTTACCACAGGTAAAGTACTCACTTATGACAATACGTTTAAAGCCTACAGTGAAGCGCAGGTGTTACGCGCGATAAAAGACAATCTGATGACACGCTACAACGTGTCGTCAATGAAAGAACTTGATGACCGGGGCATATTCTCTGACCAGATATATATCAGTAAAAATTTCTACTTGCAAGGATATGAAATCGTATTTCATTACAATCCTTATGAAATAGCCCCGTATAGCGAAGGCAGCATAAATGTAAGGGTACCTTATTTCCAGATTGAGGATTGCCTGAATCCGGAAGTCATACAACTGTTGACCGACAACGATTTTTAAAATCCGTATGGATAAGTGATATCCTGAAGAAACAACGGATGTGGAGGCATGGAGGTACCGGCGGCACAGCGGTCCTTTGCCTCCACAACTTTTTTAAAGCCCTCAATATTCATTTTACCCCTTCCCACTTCCACAAGAGTGCCGACAACCGCACGCACCATATTACGCAAAAACCGGTCGGCAGTAATTACAAACACATGCCGTCCGTCACCAATCTCACGCCATTCCGCACAACTCACATTGCATATATTGGTCTTGACATCGGTATGCAGTTTTGCAAAAGAGGTAAAATCATTTGTATACAGAAGAATCCTGCCACATTCGTTCATAGTCTCAAAATCAAGACCCGGAGGTTCCTGCCAGCTGTGGGCATACAGAAATGGCGACTTCAAGCTATGGGTATAATAATAATAGGTACGTGATGTAGCATCAAAACGGGCATGAGCATCGCGGTGCACAGGAGAAATAGACTGTACGGCGATATCCTTCCCCACAAGTGAGTTAAGACTTGCCATCAATCTCGCATCTATTTCCCTGTGGGGTATTTCCCTGTGGGGTATTTCAAGGTCAAAATGCGCAACCATTAAGGATGCGTTCACACCGGTATCGGTGCGCCCCGCCCCGGTGATTTTGACCGGGGCACGGAACACCCGTGACAATCCTTCTTCAAGGACTGACTGCACACTTACAGCGTTAGGCTGCGACTGCCAGCCATGGAAAGGCGCGCCATTATATGAAAGGCGCATGAAATAACGCTGGATCATCGGCGTCAATCCTTCTCCAGATAAGTATAGCCGTAAAGACCGGAACGATAGTTACTGAGAAACTCTCTTCCTTCCTCCGGCGTAATCTTTCCGGATTTCATCGAGGAAGTAACCCAGGTCTCGACATTACGCACAAGACGTTTCGGACTGTACTGTACATAATCAAGCACCTCATCTACAGTCTCTCCATAGATAATCTGATCAATCTCATACCGGTCCTTATAGACGCTTATATGCACGGCATTGGTATCACCAAACAGATTGTGCATGTCACCAAGTATCTCTTGATAAGCCCCGACAAGAAATACACCTATATAATATGGTTCGTGTTCACGGAGAGCATGTACCGGCAGTGAACTCGAGGTACCGTTGTTGGAGATGTAATTGGAAATCTTACCGTCGGAATCACACGTAATATCCTGCAATACCGCTGTACGGGTAGGCTTTTCGTCAAGACGTGATATCGGCATTATAGGGAATACCTGGTCTATAGCCCATGAATCGGGCAAAGACTGGAAGAGCGAGAAATTACAGAAATACTTGTCAGGCAACATCTTGGCAATCTTGCGTAACTCTTCAGGGGCATGTTTCAAAGTCCCGGCAATCTCTCCTACCTCACGTGCCACTGACCAGAAAAGTTTTTCTATCTGTGAACGTGTCTTTATATCAAGAAGTCCGAGGCTGAACAAGTCAAGAGCCTCCTCACGTATCTGAAGCGCGTCGTGCCAGCTCTCAAAAAGGCGCGGCTGACTGAGCTTGTCCCATATTTCATAAAGTTCACGGGCAAGTTCATGGTCATCCGGACCGATTTCATGTTTGTCATTCCATTCCGGCAGCGAGGTAGTTGCAAGCACGTCAAATATCAATACGGAATGATGCGCTGTAAGTGATCTGCCGCTCTCCGTAATGATGTTCGGCTGCTTAAGGTTATTTTTCTCACAGGCATCAACTATTGCCGAAATCGAGTCATTGGCATACTCCTGTATCGAATAGTTCATCGAACTCTCACTTGAAGAGCTGCGTGTGCCATCGTAATCAACCCCAAGACCGCCGCCTATATCCATAAAATCGATATCAAACCCCATCTTGGTCAACTGCACATAAAATTGCGTCGCCTCACGCAGCGCGTTTTTGATGCGTCGTATCTTGGTGATCTGGCTGCCTATGTGGAAATGAATCAGTTTAAGGCAACCGGTCATCTTGTTTTTGTTCAGGAAATCAAGAGCCTCAAGCAACTCGCTTGAGTTAAGACCGAACTTTGATTGGTCTCCTCCCGATTCCTCCCATTTACCTGAACCGGAACTCGAAAGCTTGATGCGGATGCCGATATTAGGCTTTATGTCGAGACGCTTTGCCGACTCGGCAATCATGGCAAGTTCATTAAGCTTTTCAACCACAAGATATATGCGCCTGCCCATCTTCTGTGCGAGAAGAGCAAGCTCGATATAATCCATGTCTTTATAGCCGTTGCATATAATTAATGCATTTTCAGCTATATTAGTGGCAAGCACTGCATGAAGTTCAGGCTTTGAGCCGGCTTCAAGACCGATATTAAATTTTTTGCCGTGGGATACAATCTCTTCCACGACCTGTCGCATCTGATTGACTTTAATAGGATATATTATGAAATTTTCAGCTTGATAGTTGTATTCCTTGGCAGCAGTCTTGAAGCATCGCGATATTTTTTCCACGCGGTTGTCAAGGATGTCGGGGAATCGCAAAAGCACCGGTGCGGCGACATCGCGCACCTGCAATTCATCAAGCACCTCCTTAAGGTCGACTGAGGCATATCCCTCCCGGGGAGTGACGATTACATGTCCTTTGTCGTTGATAGAGAAATATTTAAGTCCCCATCCGTTGATATTGTACAGCTCAGCGCTGTCATCAATACGCCATTTTCTCATCGGCTGAAAATTCTATAATTATACAATTTTTATTAAAATCGGACACAAAGATAACGACTTTCGGTAAAACTGCGAAATTACACGCCTCCAATCATCAGAAATCAACGACAGAAATCTCTGTCATGCCCGGCTTGAATATCTTTCCTTTCTTAACACCGGGGGTGCCATAATGTTTCCATTCGATATTATCCCAGTCAATCCTGTCGGTAGACTGCGCAACCGCAGCATGAGGGATAACAGCTCCGTCACGCACGAGAATCACACAGCGCAAATCGCCGTCAGCCTTGATATCGCGCCATCCGGGCGCATATCTCTTTCCTGACTGGTAATCAATCCAGTCGGCATCACCCGGCAGATAGACATTACGCGACTCCACATTTTCAAAAAGAGGGGCGACCATCATCTGTGAACCAAACATGTACTGGTCATCAACCGACCATGCTCCGGGATCGTCGGGAAATTCCACCAAAAGGGCACGATACATGGGCAGACCGGTTTCGGTACATTCCTTCGCCTCGGTGTAAATATAAGGCATGAGAGCATATTTAAGCTCGGCACATTTACGGAAATAATCGGTAAACGCCTTATTCTCGTAAAGCCATGGCTCAGTGGGAGGCGCTCCGTGGGCGCGGCTGTGGGAAGTAAGAAATCCCATCGGAAGCCAACGCCGGTAAAGTTCCTCAGGAGTGCTGGTCACAAAGCCGCCAATGTCATTGCTCCAGAAGCAAAAGCCGGAAAGCCCCAGTGAAAGACCGCTTCTGACCGTGCCTTCCATTCCAGTATCGGTCGATGCGGCATCGCCGCCCCAGTGAAGCGGATAGCGTTGGCTTCCCGACCATGCCGACCGCGCCCAGATAATGTTTTCACCATTCACCTTACGGGTCACATCAGCTACCGCCTTGTTGTAGCGTACCGGATATATATTGTGTTCATACCATCCTGTGCTTCCGTTATCGTAGACCGCTTCTATAGGAGCGGCTTCCCCGAAATCCACCTTAATGGCACCAACGCCCATAGACAGGAGCTTGCCGAGCTTTTCCTGATACCACTCCACTGTGGCAGGATTGGTAAAGTCGAGTACAGCGTCTTCGTAAGGGAGTGTACCCTTGCCGTTTTTCACCGCAAGGCCTTTTTCCACGAGTTCAGGGAAATATTTGTTACCGGGGACAAAATAAGGCAATTGCCAGAGGCTGATATGGAAGCCCTCTTTCTTAAGATCGGATATCATCTTTGCAGGATTTTTGAAACGCTCCGGCGAGAACTCATAGTCACACTGCCAGTCGACATCAAACCATCCCGTATCAAAGTGAATCACATCACTCGGAATCTTGTTGGCACGAAGTTGACGCGCCACTTCCCTACCCTCATCTTCAGTAAAATAGGAGATACGGCTCATCCAGGTGCCAAACGACCACAGAGGCGGCATTTCGGGGCGACCGGACAGAGCCGTGTATTCACCCAGAATCTCTTTAGGATTACCGAAAAACACAAATAAATCCATCTCCTCATCAGCCATGAAAAGCTTGTTGGCGCCTATATAGCTGCGCCCTACATCGGCAGTCACAGGAGCCGAGGTGTGCATGAACATTCCATAGCCCCTGTTGCTGAAGAAGAAAGGTATGGGCTTATACATATCAGGGGTTTCCGGTCCTTGCGGGTCAGTCACAAAAAGATTCAGTTGCTGACCTACCTTATCAAGAGGTGTAGCCGACTCACCAAAGCCGTAAATGCGTTCACCCGGAGAAATCGACCATACGGGATTGATGCTCCGGGAATTGTCGCTTCCGCGCTTAATGAAACTAAACGGCGCCACCTTGACCTGGGTGCTGTCGTTATCACTCCACACTCGTGTGTGCGTAAGCTCTTTGCCTGATGCGTCACGAAGCACGAGACGCCAGGGATAACCCGTTATTTCAAGCGAGCCATAAGGTGAAGTATAATATATGTCATCCCCCTCGCGTGATATCTTCCACTCCGAGCTATCATAAACGGGCTGCCCGGCGAGCATCACTGATTCATAGTCATTCTCCTTGGGAGTGACCGGAGAGGTATAGACACGGATACGCAGCGTACGCGCATTAACCGGCACCACAGTAAATGACAGACGGGGATTCTGCGGATACGCCGTGTCAGGGAAATCAAGCGATTTCAACGGCTGGTGAAGGTAGGTATTGGCATTGAATGCCTGCCGTGGCATAAGCTGCTGCCGTTTCCATTCCACTATTCCCGTACCATCCGCCGTATTAAACGAGACAAGACTGTCAGCAAAGAAATATGTGTTACTTAGGTCTGAAAAATCACGGCTCATATCCTTTGTCTGCGACAGCAGGTATGCAGAGCCGGCATTACTTTTGGTCTCTCCGCTCATGGTTACGGAGACCATGCAGGCGGCACAAAATGTGATGCCGCCGACTAAAAATCGGTTGATTGTCATTGCAAATATGATATTTCCACAAATATATACATCTTTTTCGGAAAAGAATGCAAATGAGAGTATAAAATGTCGTATATTTGTCGTTACAAAATATTCCAACAACCAAAGTTATATAACCAATCAATCATTATGAACAGCAAGCTATGCTATTCGGTAGTATTGGGCACAGCGGTGCTTCTCACCGGCTGTGGCAAGAAGATGAATCAGTTTAAGGCTGACTACTTCACCGTTAATCCCAATCCCCTTGAAGTGGTAGGCGACAAGGTCCCCGCCACAGTTACAGGTAATATCCCCGGTAAATTTTTTGTAAAGAACGCCGAAGTCACCGTAACTCCGTATCTCGAGTTCGGTGGTTCGGAAGTAGCATCTGCACCCTACACTTTCCAGGGTGAAAAGGTGCGTGGCAACAATCCCGTGGTAAACTACGAAAACGGCGGGACAGTGACCATTCCGGTACAGTATGCTTACAATCCCGACATGCGTAAGAGCGACCTGTCACTCGCCTTCACAGTCAAGCAAGGCAATAAGCAGTACGTGCTTCCCCGTGTGAAAGTCGCAACGGGCGTTGTAGCAACCGCTGCACTTGCCGATGCCGGCACCGTGACTCCTGCGATTGCTGCCGACAAATTCCAGAGAGTGATTAACGAGAAATTTGACGCTGACATAAAGTTCCTTATCAACCAGGCGAACATCCGCGACGGAGAGCTCCGTTCAGCAGGAATGCAAAATCTCCACAAGGAACTTTCTGAGGCAAACGATGATAGCCGCCGCGAAATCAAGGAAATCAACGTGACCTCTTACGCATCGCCCGATGGTGGCGTGAAGCTCAACACCAAGCTTGCTGAAAACCGTGAGAAAAACACTGTAAACTATGTGGAAGGGCGTCTGAAGAAAGACCATATCAGCGAGTTTGGCGAACTTACCGCTGACTTCACTCCGCAAGACTGGGAAGGCTTCAAGAAACTCGTTGCCGCAAGCAACATCCAGGACAAGGAGCTAATCCTCAGCGTACTTTCAATGTATAAAGATCCCGAACAGCGCGAACGCGAAATCCGCAACCTGTCATCGGTATTTGACCAGCTCGCCGAGGAAATCCTCCCCCAGCTCCGTTATTCACGCATCACGGCATCAATCGACGTGATTGGCAAGAGCGACGAGGAAATCATGAACATCTACAAGGTCAATCCCAAGGGTCTTACCGTAGATGAACTTCTCTATGCCGCAACCCTTACCGACGACAATGACCAGCGTATCCAGATTTACGACACAGCCGCAAGCATCTACCCCAACGATTACCGCGCATTCAACAACCTCGGTATGTGCCAGTATCTCGACCAGGACTACGAAGCCGCACAGGCATGCTTCGAACAGGCAGCAAAAATGGCTCCTGAAAGCGGCGAGGCTCAGATGAATCTCGGTCTTGTATCGCTCCTTAACAACAACTACAAGGACGCAACCGCACGCTTCGGTAACGCAGCCGGAGTTCCCGCCCTCGCCGATGCTCTCGGTGTTTACTACATGAAGCAGGGCGACTACAACTCTGCAATCCGCGCGTTTGGCGACAGCAAGAGCAACAACGCAGCCCTTGCCCAGATTCTCAACAAGGATTACAGCAAAGCCAAGGCTACTCTCGGCGGCATCGACTATCCCGATGCAACCACTTACTATATCGCAGCCGTACTCGGTGCTCGCACCAACAATAGCGACATGGTATTCAATAACCTCCGTGAAGCATTCAAACTTGACAACAAGCTCGTAGACCAGGCGAAGACCGACCTTGAGTTTTCTCGCTTCAACCTCAGCAGCCTCTATTAATTACGAGACCATACATAATTAATATATGTGCGCAGTGATAAAATCATTGCGCACATTTTTTATTGCCGTTTAAATAATTATTCTTATCTTTGCATACACAAACAATAACCATGCGGTAATAGCTCAGTTGGTAGAGCATCAGCTTCCCAAGCTGAGGGTCGCGAGTTCGAGCCTCGTTTACCGCTCACAAAACAAAGGACTGAACGACAGTACATTAGCCAAGTTCAGCCCTTTCCTTTTACCAGATTCTCATACGGGAAATAATATAATGAATGGAGGCTGTGTTGCGCATTTGCACAACACAGCCTCCGCTGATATGGGTTGTTGAATTTAGTTGGTCTTGCTTTCAACCTCCGGGGCGATGAGCTTATAACCCTTGCCATGAATGTTTATAATCTCGATTGAGGGATCGTCTTTCAGGTGCTTACGCAGCTTGGTGATATAGACATCCATCGAACGGGCGTTGAAATAATTGTCATCAATCCAGATGGTCTTGAGAGCGAAGTTACGTTCAAGTATTTCGTTGACATGAGCACAAAGCAGGCTCAGCAACTCCGACTCCTTGGTAGTAAGCTTAGTCACCTTGTCGTCAATCATTAATACTTGTTTCTGAGTGTCGAAAGTAAAGCGACCAATCTTGTACATAGTGATTTCCTTTCCTTTCTTTCCCTTCACGCGACGAAGGATAGCCTCGATACGGAACACAAGCTCTTCCATGGAGAATGGCTTTGTGATGTAGTCATCGGCTCCAATCTTGAATCCTTCGAGTATATCTTCTTTCAATGACTTTGCAGTAAGGAAAATAATAGGCACCTCTGAATTTACGGTGCGGATTTCCTGCGCCAAAGCGAAGCCGTCTTTCTTAGGCATCATCACATCCAGCACACAGAGATCGTACTTACCTTTCAGGAACGCTTTGTAACCAGCCTCCCCGTCGGGAAACAAATCGGCGTTGAAGCCCTTTGCCTGGAGATATTCCCGCAGCAACATGCCAAGATTTTCATCATCTTCGCATAGTAATATACGCAAACGCTCTTCCATAATAATTTAGTTTTTTGTAAGTGGTAATATAATTATAAATGTTGTTCCTACTCCGTATTCACTCTCGACGCGTATGTCGCCTTTAAGCTCCTTCACCATCTTGTGAACATACGCAAGACCGAGACCGAATCCTTTCACGTCATGACGGTTGCCGGTAGACACACGGTAAAATTTCTCAAAAATCTTTTTGAGGTCATCGCGGCGTATGCCTATACCGTTATCCGATATCCGTATCTCAAGACGATTACCCGAAATGTCTTCCGTGCCGACCTTCAGTTGTAGCGGTTCATCATCCTTACGATATTTAACCGCATTGTCGAGAAGGTTGAAAATCACATTGGTAAAATGCATTTCATCCACCTCGACAATCGAATCACCGGCAGCCAGGTCACTCACTATTTTTCCGCCATAGCTCTCGACTTTCAGTTTGAAGGTTGACACAATGTTGGCAATAGCCTTGTTGGCATCAATCTCCTGCAGGCGCAGAGTAGCTTTTTGACGGTCAAACATCGACATCTGCAACACTTTTTCCACCTGAAAGCGGAGACGTTTTGTCTCGTCATTTATCACGGTGGCGATATGCTGCATCATTGCGGGCGATTTCCTCACCGAATCGTCGTTAAGCATCTGCGCGGCAAGTGATATCGACGATATCGGTGTCTTAAACTCATGGGTCATGTTGTTGATAAAGTCATTTTTCATCTCCGTCAGGCGTTTCTGCTTGAAAGCGATGATGATGGTGTAAAGAAACACTATCAACAATATTATCGTGAAGATGAATGACGGTATCATCAGTTTCACCGATGAAAGAATGTAGTCATTCTTAGTCGGGAAATATACTTTCAGATAGTTGGTGCGACTTGCAGGATCGTTGGGAAACAGTGTCTGCACAAACATATTGTTACGGTCTATGTCGGCACTGTTGTACCCTGCCGATTTATATATCACACGACCGCCACGGTTGACCACCGCAAACTCAAACGGCAGGTTAAGCCCGTTGTTCTCAAGCTCCGAGTGAAGATATCCGTCAACCACAGCAGAATCGGCACGCTCCTGGATGGGGCGGTTGCTCGACTGGCTCAGTATATTTAGTATCACCTCATTAAGCAGCCCGCGCTGGTAGAGATACTGACCGCGTATGCTCTCCTGCATGTTGCTGTAACCGCTTTTAGGTGTCTTGTTTTCAGTCTGCGGGAGCGACTTAAGGTCGCCTTGTATGGTAAGATTAGCCTCAAGTCCCTCAGGCGTGGTAAATGAATAGTTAAGACTGCCTATACCATTCATTTTCTTTGTATCGACCTGAGAATATATAGAACTTTCTATCGCGGCGGCATCTTCTTCAAGGAAATGGCGGGTCTCATCTTGCTCCAGCGTGGTGGAAACGCTGTAGAGGCTACGCCGTACTCCTTCAACAAACTGGTCGTCGCGCATCCTGATCATGTCATTCATATACATGACCTGTATATACAACAACCCACCGAAGGTGAGAGCCATTATAATTGTCAGAAACCAGATAGTCGCTTTCTTCATTTCAATTAGCTTCCTCGCTTAATGTATAAGCTTTTTTATAATTATATAATGTTAACAAATGCAAGCGTTAAATGTTTTTGCCCTTGTTGAAAAAGGACCGGTCAAATTAACACTTAAATGCAAAATTAACATAATCGTGTGAAAATCCAAAAAAGTTCACGAGTTTTTAGATGTTTTTAGTTGTCAGATTTCAGTTTTCAGCATTAACATACTAACAGGCATATCTATCAGGTAGAAAATGACGCTGCGGAAACTATACCGTAAACCGTGGAGTCTTTTTGAGTGTTATTTCATCAATTCATATTTTTTATGTATTTTTGAGCCAAAATTTATTTGTATAACTGTATAGATGAAAAATATTCTGTTGCGCAGTTTATCCGGCACAATCTATGTGGCACTTATTGTTGCAGGCGTGCTTGTGAGCAAGTGGACCGTGCTTGCCCTCTGCCTATTACTCGTCATACTCGCCCAGATAGAGTATTTTACGTTATATAGCCACGACGACGCTAAACGTCGCCGCATCATCTGTGTCGCCGACACCGTGGGTGCGATGATACTGACAGGAGGTGTGTGGCTGCTTACCAACTATTTCTCTGCAATAGGGCTTATGGCATACCTGATATATCTGCTGTTCAGGCTTGTGATGCAACTTTATATCAGCAAAGACACTCCCCTCTCGACTCTTGCCTACTCTTTCATGGGGCAGCTCTATATCGCATTGCCCATATCCCTGTTGCCGATACTCGAGCCGCATATCGCACTCGCGATGTTCATATTCATCTGGCTGAACGACACCGGTGCTTTCATAGTAGGCTGCTCTATAGGACGTCACCCGCTCTTTCCCCGCATTTCGCCCAAGAAATCATGGGAAGGATTCTGGGGAGGTATAGTGTTCTGCATTGCGGCGGCGATACTTTTCGGCACTTTCTGGCCTGACTATTTCATGTCAACGCCCATCGGATCAATGCCCATCGGAGTATTCATAGGAATGGCATTCACGGTGTCGATATTCGCCACATGGGGCGACCTTGTGGAATCGCTTTTGAAACGCACTCTCCACGTCAAGGATTCAGGACATATCATGCCGGGACACGGTGGCATACTCGACCGCATTGACTCGCTGTTATGCGTGTTGCCCGCCACACTGTGCTATCTGTTTTTCACTGCGAATCTATAATAAAATTCATATCATAAATCCATCACATTATGAGCGACCAACGCTATGACATGAGGGGCGTATCGGCATCTAAGGAAGATGTACACAACGCCATCAAAAATATCGACAAAGGGTTATATCCCAAGGCATTCTGCAAGATAATCCCCGATTATCTCGGTGGCGACCCGGAGTATTGCAATATCATGCATGCCGACGGGGCGGGCACAAAATCATCGCTCGCATATATCTACTGGAAAGAGACCGGGGATTTAAGTGTATGGAAAGGCATCGCACAGGATGCCCTCATAATGAACATCGATGACTTGCTCTGTGTGGGCGCAACCGATAATATCCTCGTAAGCTCGACTATAGGACGCAACAAGATGCTTATCTCCGGCGAGGTTATCGCCGCAATCATAAACGGCACGGAAGAACTGCTTGCCGAATTGCGTGAAATGGGCGTGACCATCTATAGCACCGGTGGCGAAACCGCAGATGTGGGTGATCTCGTGCGCTCGATTATAGTAGACAGTACTGTAACCTGCCGTATGAAACGCAGCGATGTGATAAACAACGCCAACATCAAGGGAGGCGATGTAATCGTAGGACTTGCCAGCTACGGCAAAGCCGACTATGAGCATGAATATAACGGCGGAATGGGTTCAAACGGTCTCACCTCAGCGCGTCATGACGTGTTCTGCCATGAGCTTGCCGTAAAATATCCCGAAAGCTATGATGCAGCAATGCCCGAATCGCTTGTCTATTCCGGTAATATGCACCTGCTCGATGAAGTAGAAGGCACACCGCTCGACGCGGGCAAACTCGTACTCTCTCCTACCCGCACCTATGCGCCGGTAATCAAGAAACTCCTTGACGAAATGCGCAAAAAGATTCACGGCATGGTACACTGTTCCGGCGGTGCACAGACCAAAATCATGCACTTTGTCACCGATAAACATGTAATAAAAGATAACCTCTTCCCTGTCCCCCCGCTATTCGACATGATTCAGCGCGAGTCGGGCACCGACTGGAAAGAGATGTATAAGGTGTTCAACATGGGACACCGTATGGAAATATATGTTGCGCCCGAAGACGCAGCCCGCGTCATCGAGATTTCCGAGTCAATGGGCATTCCGGCACGTATTGTCGGAAGAGTCGAAGACGCCGAGACAAACAAGCTGACAATCATTTCCGAAAAAGGTACATTCGAGTATTAACCCCGATGCGAGGTCTTTGTCTGTTAACACTCCTCCTGCTTGTCATCCCGGCGCTAAGTCCGGGGTGCAAGCGCGGACATTCCGGAGTCACTGACAATAATGACTCAATACACCCATTGCCCGACACGCTCCGTGTCGGCACTCTTTACAGCCCTACTTCCTATTTCATATACCGCGAAGAGAAGATGGGCTACGACTATGACCTGATATCACGATTCGGGAAAGACAAAGGGATTGTAATCGACCTTGAAGTGGCTCCGAGTCTTTCAGCACTCATAGAGATGATGGATTCAGGGAAGATTGATGTCGCGGCTTACGAGATACCTATCACTGCCGAATATCGCAATCACGTGATACCGTGTGGCACGGAAAACATCACCCACCAGGTACTCGTACAGCCCAAAAAGGGACAAGACGAGCGCATCACTGACGTGACTCAGCTTGTAGGCAAAGAAATCTATGTCGAGAAAGACTCGAAGTACCAGCACCGTCTCAACAACCTCAACGACGAGATAGGCGGAGGCATAATAATACATACCGTCGCGGAAGATACTCTCATCACCGAGGACCTTATTGAAATGGTATCCAACGGAAAGATTCCGCTGACAGTCGTCGACAGCGATATCGCGCAACTCAACAAGACCTATTACAACTCCCTTGACATCGGCATGGAGATAAGTTTTCCGCAGCGCTCTTCATGGGGTGTCACTCCGGGAAAAGAATGGCTTGCCGATAGCATTGACACATGGTTTGCCGACAGTGAACCGCAAAACATGCAGGCGCGTCTGCTTAAACGCTATTTCGAGCTTAGTAAAGAGAATCCGGAATACAACATTGACCTTTCGCGAGGGAAAATATCGCCTTATGACCACCTGTTCCGCAAATATGCGTCGCAGATTGACTGGGACTGGCGCGTACTTGCATCTCAGGGATATGCCGAAAGTCACTTTGACTCGACAGTGGTATCATGGGCCGGCGCACGCGGCATCATGCAGATCATGCCACGCACTGCAAACGCGTATGGACTCCCGGCATCTCAGATTACAAATCCGGAAGCTAATATAAAGACTGCCGTAGCCATTATAAAAGACCTTGACAATTCGCTAAAGAAACATGTGCCTGACCCTACGGAACGGCGCAAGTTTGTCCTGGCTGCATACAATTCAGGCATAGCCCATATATATGACGCGATTGCTCTTGCAAAAAAGCATGGCAAAAATCCTCAGGTGTGGAGCGGCAATGTCGAGGAAGCGCTCCTGATGAAGGCTAATCCGGAATATTACAATGACCCGGTATGTAAATTCGGTTATTTCCGAGGGCGCCAGACAACGCAATACGTAATAAAAGTGCTCGATTTTTATGAGCGGTGCAGAAAGCAGATTGCAGTCTAATAAATAACAACCTATTCATTCAATAAACCCAAACAAAAAAACTTTCTATTATGAAAAAGAAGTATCTTAGCGTTGCAGTAGTGCTTGCCTTAGCGGCATCAATGGTGTCGACCTCTTGCATCGGCAAATTTGCCTTAACAAACAAACTGCTTACATGGAACAATACGATAGATAATAAATTTGTCAACGAGCTTGTGTTCATTGCATTCTGGATTATTCCTGTTTACGAGGTGGCGGCAGCAGCCGATTTGCTCGTAATCAACAGCATTGAGTTCTGGAGCGGAAACAATCCGGTCGCATGCGGCACAAAAGTCATCGACGGTCAGGACGGGAAGTATATCGTGGAGTGCGACCAGAATGGCTACACAATCACAAGCGAAAACGACGGCAGCGTTGTGCGCCTCGACTTCGACGACAGCGACCGTAGCTGGAGTGTCAGCGCCAATGGCGGCGAAAGCTACAAGCTGATGACATTTATCGATGACACTCATGTCGAAATGATTGCCCCCGACGGAACCATGCAACCGGTAGAACTGTCACACGGTGGAGTGCTTGCTTACGAAAGCATCGCAACAGGAAAGATGTTTGCGCGCCGATGAAGAAACGCGACATTATATTTACAGCATTGGTTGCAACTACGCTTTCAATCAATGCAGCTGAACTACCCGACCTTGCCAAACCGCTCAACATACCTCTTTTGTTGAGCGGTAATTTTGGAGAGCTGCGCAATAATCACTTCCATTCCGGACTCGATTTCAAGACACAGGGGCGTACAGGGTTTCCCATATATTGTGCAGCCGACGGATATGTGTCGCGCATCGTGGTATCGCCATGGGGATTTGGACGAGCCGTATATGTAGTACACCCCGACCTCGGTATCACTACGGTCTACGGACATCTTGATGCATTTGCCCCTAAAATCGACAAACGTGTCCGCGATATCCAGTATGAGCGCGAGACATTTTCAGTCGACTTGTCATTCACGCCCGGAGAAATCCCCGTTACCAAAGGTGAACGTATCGCGACAAGCGGCAACGCGGGGTCATCGGGCGGTCCGCACCTCCACATGGACATCAGGGATACCGACAGCGAGGATCCGCTCGACCCGATGCCTTATTTCAAGAAATACATCAAGGATGATATCGCACCCGAGATACGGTCAATCGCCCTCTATCCTGTAAAAGGTGAGGGTGAAGCAGCGGGGAAAACGACACCCGACATTCACCTTCCTGCTGCCTTCAGGCAACCGTTCACAGCATGGGGAAAAGTGATTGCAGGCATAAAAGCATACGATAAAATGACCGGGACCGCCAACATATATGGAGTGAAGCATCTGTCACTCACAGTTGACGGCAAAGAAGTATATCGGCGCACCGTGGACCGCTTCAGCTTTGCCACTACGAAGGCTGTCAACACACTTGTGGACTATGCCGGAGTAATCAACAACGGGTCATGGACCATGTGGACTTATCAACCGGCATCTGCGCCTCTCGGCTATATGGTAGAGGCTGTAGAAAGAGGCATAATCGACATAAATGAGGAAAGGGATTATAAGTGTGAATGGACATTGACCGACGAACATGGCAATACACGTAGGCTTCCGTTTATAATTAAAGGTGTGAAAGAGCCGATTACTGCAAAAGCTGCCAAAGGGGACCGGTTTAATCATGACGGGAAGAACAGCTGGACGGGCGACGGGATTAGAGTCGTATTACCTGCAGGAACACTTTACGACGATATCGATTTCACTGTCACCGCGACACCATCGGCATCCTACTTGACGCCTGTCTACAAAATTGCCGACCGCACCATACCTGTCGCCGGAGAATACACGGTTGAAATCGACCTGTCGAGTGACACCATTGCCGACAAGCAAAAATATGTACTTGTCCGTACCGGCGGCAAAAGAGTGACCCGCGTGGATGCCACATACGACAACGGCGTAATCAAAGGTTCGCCAAGCTCATTCGGTTCATTTGCCGTCACTACCGACACGCGACCGCCTGTAATCAAACCGGAACTACCGGCGACATGGAGAAAGAAAGGGAAAATAAGTTTTATTATCAGTGATAATCTCAGCGGGATAAGAAGCTGGCGAGGTGAAATCGACGGCAAATTCGCACTGTTTGAACTTGACGGAAAGACCGGACGGCTCAGCTTCAGGATGAATGAAGAACGAATTCCCTTAAAGAAAAATCACGAAGTGACGCTAACAGTGACCGATGCCGCCGGCAATGTCGCGGATTGGCATGGTGAATTTTGACATCATCCAAATTTTTAATCGCATACTTGCTTTTATAGCGGCAAAACATTATCTTTGCCCTATAACTACTCAAAATCAAAAAAATAATACCAACATGGAGAATGAAGATTTGATGAAAGAAGTAATCGCGAAAGCTAACAGTTGGCTTGGAGACGGTTACGACGAAGAGACGAAAGTTGAAGTACGTCGCATGCTTGACGCCGAAGATAAGACAGAACTTATTGATTCGTTCTATCGTGACCTTGAATTTGGCACAGGCGGTCTACGTGGCATCATGGGAGCCGGAAGCAACCGCATGAACAAGTACACTGTAGGAGCAGCCACCCAGGGTCTTGCCAACTACCTGAAGGTAGCCTTCAAGGATCTGCCCGAAATTTCGGTTGTAGTAGGTCATGACGTGCGTAACAACAGCCGCCTTTTCGCAGAAATAGTAGCAGACGTATTTTCGGCAAACGGCATAAAGGTGTATCTGTTTGACAGTTTCCGTCCTACTCCGGAATTGTCTTATGCCATCCGTGAACTCGGTTGCCAGAGCGGTGTCAACATCACTGCATCGCACAACCCCAAGGAATATAACGGCTACAAGGCATACTGGTCAGACGGCGCACAGATTATTGCTCCTCACGACACCAACATCATAGAATATGTAGAAAAAATTGCCGGCGTAGGAGAAGTGAAATTCCATGGCGACAAGTCTAAAATCACTATCATCGGTGATGAAATCGACAAGAAATTCCTTGCGGCAATCAAGGGTCTGCAGCTCAGTCCCGATGCCGTAGCTAAATATCACGACCTGAAGATTGTGTACACCCCTATCCACGGCACCGGTGTGAAACTTATCCCCGAGTCATTGCGTAACTACGGATTCACCAATATCATCAACGTGCCGGAACAGGATGTGACGAGCGGTGACTTCCCAACTGTAGAATCGCCTAACCCTGAAAATCCCTCGGCAATGGCGATGGCAATCGCAAAGGCAAAGGAAGTAGGTGCCGACCTTATCCTTGCTTCTGACCCTGATGCCGACCGTATCGGTTGCGTACTCCGTGATGATAACGGCGAGTATGTGCTTATCAACGGCAACCAGATTGTCATGATACTTCTCAACTATATCATGACCCGCAATAAGGAGATGGGCAAGATTACCGGCAATGAGTATATCGTAAAGACTATCGTCACCACCGAGACCATCAAGTCAATCGCCGACAAGAATGGCTTCAAGATGTATGACTGCTACACCGGCTTCAAGTGGATTGCAGCCGTAATCCGTGAAAACGAAGGCGTAGGGCGTTATCTTGGCGGTGGAGAGGAAAGCTACGGCTTCCTTGCGGAAGATTTCTGTCGCGACAAGGATGCAGTATCGGCAATCTCATTGATGGCAGAGGCACTCGCATGGGCAAAGACCAAGAACATGAACTTCCTCCAGATGCTTCAGGATATCTATATCAAGTACGGCTATTCTCACGAAGCAGGTATCTCGTTGGTACGCAAAGGCAAGTCAGGAGCCGAGGAGATTATCGCCATCATGAAGGAATTCCGCGCCAATCCGCCTAAGCAGCTTGCAGGAAGCGACGTTGTGCTTGTTAAGGATTATGCCGACCTCAATATGAAAAATCTGAAGACCGGTGAAGTCACAAAGATGGATATGCCTACAACAAGCAATGTGCTCCAATATTTCACTGCCGACGGCACCAAAGTATCTGTACGTCCCTCAGGAACAGAACCTAAGATTAAATTCTATGTTGAAGTGAGAGGTGTCATGAACAGTGCTGCCGACTATGAGAAGGCAAACAACGAGGCTGATGCCAAGATTCAGCAAATCAAGAAAGATCTCGGTGTTGACTGATAGACCTATATTAATTATTAATTGACGAATAACATTTACGGGCGATCCCACATCACAGGCGGTCGCCCGTAATTTAAGTGATTGTTTAAATAATATGGAAGTAGTTTACGAAGACAATCATCTCATCATCGTCAACAAGGCACCGGGCGAAATAGTGCAGGGTGACAAAACCGGCGACCGCCCGCTTGTTGAAGAGCTTAAGATATGGCTTAAAGAAAAATACGCCAAACCCGGCAATGTATTCTGCGGTGTCATCCATCGTCTTGACCGCCCCGTCGGAGGTCTCGTGATATTCGCCAAGACATCCAAGGCGTTAGCACGTATGAACGAAATGTTCCGCAACGGTGAAGTAAAAAAAACATATTGGGCGATAACCCGCAACCATCCGCCAAAAGAAGCCGACACGCTCACCCATTATATCACCTCAACGGAGCGCAACAACAAGTCGTATGCATCGCCAACGGAGAAAAAAGGTGCTCAGAAAGCGATACTGCAATATCGCCACATAGCTTCATCCGACCGTTACCATCTGCTTGAGATAAACCTTCTCACGGGCAGGAAACATCAGATACGTGTACAGATGTCAGCTATAGGATGCCCTATAAAAGGAGACCTGAAGTATGGCGACAAACGCAGTAATCCCGACGGATGTATCTCACTGCTGTCACATCGCATCGAATTCACCCATCCTGTAAGCGGTGAAAAGATAGATATCACAGCTCCTCTGCCCGACGACAATCTGTGGCGCGCTCTTGCCGCCGACATTCAAAATCAGGTCAAAGATTAAAAAATTTGGTGAAAGCGTCTATTGTGTGGAGATGGTCCTGTGCCGATGCTGTCTCACGGACAGAGTGCATTGCCCATAAAGCAGCACCCATGTCAACGCCACGCAAATCCATCTGAGAAGTAAGTATATTGCCCAGAGTCGAGCCGCCTGCCACATCGGAATGATTTACAAAATACTGGCACGGAACATCGGCAGCCTCGCAGATGCTTTTAAATACAGCGGCGGAATCGGCATCGGTCATATATTTGCAGTTGGCATTTATTTTTATCACGGGACCACCCCCTAATACAGGATGGTTTGTCGGGTCCTGCTTCTCGGGATAATTCGGATGCAGTCCATGGGCATTATCAGCCGATATCATGAAAGACTTGGCTACACCACGGAGATAATCTTCTTCCGTGCCCCCAAGAGCCATGATTATGCGCCGACACAGATTCATCAACACGGGCGATGCGGCTCCCTGCTTAGTACCCGACCCGGTCTCCTCATTATCAAATATAGCCATAATGCGTGTCTGGGAGCAATCTTCATCGGCAGCAAGCAGAGCGGAAGCGGCGGCATGTACCATTGACAAGTCATCAAGACGCCCTGACGTGATAAATTCCCCGCCTGTACCGAGCAGACACGCCTGAGTGGTATCATAAAGCGACAGGTCAAAGTCGATTATATCCTGCGGATTCACATCAAGAGCTTCAGCGACAAGGCGCAGGATAAATCCGTCCTTTTCCGTGACATTATTAATCATCCCTATCACCGGAAGCATGTCTTTCTGCTTCGACAGCGGATTACCGTCGTTGACACCACGATTGAAATGAATCGCGAGGTGAGGTATAGTAAGTAGCGGTTCGTCAAACTTGACAAGACGCGTTTCCGGCATAAACGGGTCGCCGGTACGCAGCAACACCCTTCCCGCTATGGACAAGGGACGGTCAAACCATGTGTAGAGAATCGGTCCGCCGTACACCTCGGTGTTCAGTTTCACTATTCCACCGTCGGAAAGCATTTCCGGATTAGGCTTTATACGGAAACCGGGTGAATCGCTATGAGCCGCGATAATACGAAATCCGTCAGAAGAAGCACCGTCACCCACGATGAAGGCAAAAATAGCGGAGTCATTTTTAGTGACGTAATATTTGCCACCCCATTCCAGACACCAGCGATCCTGTGGATTAAGCATGGTAAAGCCAGCCTCATCAAGCATCTCACGCAGTGTGGCTACCGCGTAAAAATTACACACACTTGAGTCCATGAATTCCATCAGACCCTCTATTGTTGCGCCAAATTTTGCCATAACAGTTATTTTTATATACCACAAATATACTACATCGCCCCTCCCTTTGTCAAGTTTTTCGGATAAAAAATCACTTTATATATGAGGCTGCAGCATCAGTCACAAGAAGCACCCGGTCATTTCCCGGACCTTCAGGAGCAGCCGTATAACGGAATGTAGCCTGTGACGAGGCATATTCTCCTGCAGGTTCAAATTTGCCGGAAGTCACGTCATACCACCACACACGTTTCTTCACGCCGTTGATTTTATCGAGATTTACCGTAAATGGAGAATTGGTATATGTATAAAGCAACATCCAGTCATCGCCTCTTACCGCCACAACCCGCTCATATCGCTGTCCGTTTTCTCCGGCGACTATACTTTGGTCAGGCACAAGCTCATGATAAGGCAACATTTCCATAAGCCGTCGTAAATATTTCATCTGGTTATATCCCTCATCGCGCATACCTTCGCGCCAGGTCTTCACCGCTCCGTAAGCACCTACGGGCTCATCTTTCTTCATCTGCATCACCGAAGAGTGTCCGTAGGTATGACCTGCGGCTCCCGAAAGTACCGACCAGTAAGCATAACGGCGTACATCGGGAGCTTTCCACCACGGCT
>ERZ780149.1084-NODE-1084-length-31602-cov-3.619932_pt1 | contig 31602 bp, 27 predicted proteins | sample MGYA00511367_ERZ780149 | MGnify/ENA primary metagenome ERZ780149 (study PRJEB29588, sample SAMEA2153852) | human gut metagenome | biome: human gut; feature: human-associated habitat; material: faeces | place: Denmark | collected 2008/2010 ... | reverse complement strand
GAGAACTTCGATATTTCAAAACTGCGTTATGACAAAATTGTTATTATGGCCGATGCCGATGTTGACGGAAGCCACATAAGAACGTTGCTTCTGACCTTCTTTTTCCGTTATATGCCGCAGCTTATTGAGCAAGGACATATCTATTTGGCGCAACCGCCGCTGTTCCGCGTTTCAAAGGGAAAACAGCATTTTGACGCCTTTACCGAGGAAGAGCGCGATATGTACAAAGAACAGCTCGGCGGCAACAATGTTGATATTCAGCGTTACAAGGGCCTTGGTGAAATGAACCCCGATCAGCTTTGGGAAACCACGCTTGACCCCGAAAGCAGAACGTTTTTACAGGTTACAATGCAGGATGCCGCTTTGGCGGACGAAACCTTTACCATGCTTATGGGTGAGGATGTTGAGCCGAGAAAAGTCTTTATTGAAGAAAACGCAATTTTTGCAACCGATTTGGACATTTAAGGGAAGGGAGAGAGAAAAATGGCTAAACAGGAAAAGGTTTATTGGCCCAGCAGTGAAGAAACCAATATTAAATCGGTCGAAATAGTTGATGAAGTAAAACAGAGTATGCTTCAGTACGGTATGTCTGTGCTTGTGGGTCGCGCTCTTCCCGATGTGCGTGACGGTCTTAAACCCGTTCACCGTAGAATATTTTACACCATGTACGATTTAGGACTCACGCCCGAAAAGCCCTACAAAAAGTGCGCAACTACCGTAGGTGCGGTTTTGGGTAGCTATCACCCGCACGGTGACAGTTCGGTTTATGAGGCAATGGTGCGTATGGCGCAGGATTTCTCCCTTCGCTATCCTTTGGTTGACGGTCACGGTAACTTCGGTAACATAGACGGCTATCCCCCTGCGGCATACCGTTATACCGAAGCAAGAATGAACAAGCTTTCGCTTCACATGCTTGACGATATTGAAAAGGATACCGTTAATTTTGTGCCCAACTTCGATGACAGCAAAAAAGAACCCGAGGTGCTTCCCGTTCGTTTTCCGCAGCTGCTTGTAAACGGCTCAAGCGGTATAGCTTTCGGTATGGCTACCGAAATTCCGCCTCACAATTTGGGCGAGGTTATTGACGGAATGTGTTGTCTTATCGACAATCCCGACGCAGATTTGCAGGAGCTTTGTCAGTACATTAAGGGCCCCGATTTTCCGACAGGCGGCATTATAATGGGCCGCAGCGGCATACGCGCGGCATACGCCACAGGTAAAGGCAAAATCACCGTTCGCGGCAAAACCGAAATAGAGGAGCTTTCAAACGGTAAATTCAGAATAGTTATTACCGAAATTCCTTACAAAGTAAGAAAAGAAGCCCTTGTTAAAAAGATTTATGACCTTGCGGCAGAAAAAAGAATTGAGGGTATTGACGATGTTGTTGACTATTCCTCAAAGCGCGACGGCGGCATAAGAATTGTTGTCGATTTGAAAAGGGATGTCAGCCCGCAGGTAGTGCTCAACAAAATTTTTGCTTATACCGAGCTTCAAACCACCTTCGGTGCAAATCTTATTGCCATAGTAAACGGCAAGCCGCAGGTTTTGACGCTTAAAGAAATGCTTCAAAACAACATTGATTTCCAATGCGAAATTGTTGAGCGCAAAACCCGCTTTGATATGAAAAAAGCGCAGGAGCGCGCCCACATTTTAGAAGGTCTTAAAAAAGCACTTGATTTTATCGATGAGGTAATTGCAATTATCAGAAAGAGTGCCGATGTAAACACCGCAAAGGAAAATCTTTGCGAGCGCTTCGGCTTTGACGATATTCAGGCAACCGCAATTGTTCAAATGCAGCTCGGTAAGCTTGCAAACCTTGAAAAGCAAAAAATTCTTGACGAGCTTGACGAAAAGCTTGCCTTTATTAAAGAATGTGAGGAAATTCTTGCAAGCAGGGCAAGAATACTTGATATTGTTAAAACAGAGTCACTCAATCTGCGTGATAAGTTTGCCGACGACCGCCGCACCGAAATATCGGATGTTGCGGGCGAGGTTGACATTGAAGACTTAATTCCGCTTGAGGAATGTGTAATAACCAAAACCGTAAACGGCTATATCAAACGCCTGCCCGCCGACACCTACAATGTTCAAAACCGAGGTGGCCGCGGAATTACCGGTATGACCACCCGTGAAGAAGACAGCGTTGAAAATATGTTTGTATGCTCATCGCACGACCGCATTATGCTGTTCAGTAATTTAGGCCGCGTTTACAGAATTAAGGCATACGAAATACCCGAGGGCTCGCGAACCGCAAAGGGTATGAATCTTGTAAATGTTGTGCCTCTTATGGCGGGCGAAAAAATAACGGTTATTATACCCGTTACCGACACCGATGAGGACGAAAGATACATTTGTATGATTACCCGAAAGGGCATAATAAAGCGTACAAAGCTTTCGGACTTCAAGAACACGAGAAAGAGCGGAATTATAGCAATATCTATTGACGACGGCGACGAGCTTGCGCATGTTCGTATGACCGACGGCGACAACAATTTGCTTGTTGCCACCAAAAAGGGCAAGGCCATTCACTTTAACGAGCATCAGGTGCGTTCAATGGGCCGTACGGCGCGCGGCGTAAAGGCTATAAATATGGCGGACGACGACACGGTTGTGGATATGGCTCTTTGTAAAGAAGACACCCGAGTTCTTACAGTTACCGAAACAGGCTACGGCAGAATAAGCCCGATTTCATGCTACCGCTTGCAATCACGCGGAGGCAAGGGTCTTACAAACTATAGGGTAGAAAAATACGGCGATGTTGCCGCAACACTTCCCATAGAGAAAAACGAAGACATTATTATGATAGCTTCAAACGGTATAGTTATAAGAATATTCGGTGACACTATATCCGAGTTTGCGCGTCCTGCAAAGGGCGTCAGGGTAATGCGAGTAGCCGAGGGCGAACGCATTTTGTCGGTTGCCAAGGCCGAACACGACGAAACCGAGGTTAACGATGTTCCCGAAGCCGCCGATGCCGACGCAGGCGCGGTAGAAGCAGACGAATAAAAAACGGGCAGATGAAAATCTGCCCTGAATTTAAGGTTTTGAGGAAATATTCAAAGGGAGTATTTCTATGTTAGAAGAAAACAACAATTTTAATACCCAACCGCAATTGGAGCAAAATCCGCCGCCACGGCAGGAAACACCTTTAGAATATACAAATCCGTATGGCTTTTCACCCGAAATACACCGTGAAAAAAGGGATATCCGCCGCACGGCACTTGCTGTGGGCATACCCTGCGTGTGCTTGTCGCTTATAACATACCTTTGGTCAGCGGTGTATCTTTTTATAACCATAAAGCTTATGGGAATGTCAACATCGCAAGCGGTATCGCTTGCCGACAACCCCGCCGCTCAACAGGTTTTGCAGATTGCACTTTCGATGCTTATGTTTTTAGTGCCGTTTCCCATAGCGGCAAGGTGCGCGGGCTACCGCATTGATAGCTTAATAAGCACAAAAAAACCCATTGTCGGCACCGCGCTGCCGTTATTTCTTTTCGGAATCGGATTTTGTTCCTTTTCGAACCTTGCAATGAGCTACTGCTCGGCGTTTTTTAAGGGAATAGGAATAGATTACAATGTTGACTACGGTGATAACCCAAGCGGCGTTTTTGGCTTTTTGCTTTCGTTTATTGCAACGGCGATTGTGCCCGCTTTGGTAGAAGAATTTGCCTGCCGCGGAATAGTGCTCGGAATGCTAAAAAAATACGGCGAGGTCTTTGCAATAATCGTTTCGTCAATAGTGTTCGGCGTTATGCACGGCAATCTCGACCAAATGCCCTTTGCTATTATGGTTGGCTTGATTTTGGGCTATATCTATGTGAAATCGGGCAGTATCTGGGTAAGCGTAGCCGTTCACTGCGCAAACAATGCAATATCGGTAATATTCTCGTATCTTGAAAACGCGGTAAGCACAAACACACAAAATCTTATATATATATTATACTTGGCGGCAAGTATGCTTGCGGCAATTTTAGGCGTTTATATACTTGCCAAAAAACATTCAGCTGAAATCTACAGCCTTGAAAAAGGCGAAACAGCGTCTGCGCAGAAGCAAAAATACACTTGGTTTTTTACAAGCTGGGTAATAATCGTGTTTTTGGCGCTTAACCTCATACAGTCACTTACCTACTTTTTTGTTTAGGAGCAAAATATGCAAAGTCTTTTTATGGAGCGCGCCGTCGAGCTTGCAAAATACGCGGCGTCGCTCGGCGAGGTGCCCGTAGGCGCAGTAATAGTAAAGGACGGAAAAATAATTGCCGAGGGTTATAACCGCCGCGAGCAAAAAAACAATGCGTTGTCGCACGCCGAAATCGAGGCAATCAATAACGCATGCAATGCTTTGGGCGACTGGCGCCTCGACGGCTGCACAATGTATGTAACGCTTGAGCCCTGTCTTATGTGTGCGGGCGCAATTGCAAATGCTCGTATAAAAGAGGTTGTATTCGGCGCATACGATTTGCAAATGGGCTGTATGGATTCGGTAATAAATTTTTCCGCTTTGCCTATAGCCCCCGACACCGAGGTGTACGGCGGTATAAAAGAAGATGAGTGCAAACGGCTGATAACCGATTTTTTCAGGCAAAAAAGATAAAAAAGCACAGAACAGAAATCATTTCTGCTCTGTGCTCTTTTGTGTTTAAGGTTATTATTTGATCATCGGCAGGCTTGCTGCGGCAACCGACTGACCTACGCGGCGCGCATTTTCGTCGGGAATATTAAGGTTAATCTTTTCGGCAAGCTCGGGGAACTCTTTGTCGAGAACCTCTTGAGCACGCTGAAGCAGTATTTCGCCGCCCTTGCCCGAAGTTACGCGGCCCATAATAAGAACGTGCTTAATATCGTAAAATTCGCTGTAATATGCGATTGCATAACCGAAGTAAGCGCCTATGGTGTCGTAAATAGCGGCGGCTCTTTCGTCACCTTCGCTCATAAGCTTTTGAACAACCTTGAGTTTTTCGGCGGGCGAAAGATTTTCGTCAAGCTCGATACCCGCATAGGGTGCAAGCTTAATTACGCCGTCCTGCGAAAAGTACTTAACGCCGCAGCCGTAGTCGCCTGACCATTCGTCAACCATGGCGTCGGTGCAAAAATCAACAGGCGCAAATGCAAGCTCGTTGAGCCAGCCCGTAATATTGCCCTGCGGATCAACATAGCCTGCGGCTTCGGATGTACCCATAGCAACGCCTAAAACAGAGTTTTCGTTAAGGTTCATAGCACCCGCAAGCGCGGTAACATCGCCGTCGTTAGCAACCTCAATCGGAATATTTTCACCGATTTCCTTTGCAACGTCTATATACATATTTTTAACTTTCTTTTCAAAATCTTCGTCGCTCACTTTAAGAAACAGTGATGCAATCATTATGCGGTTGTCAACATAAACGCCTGCACTTGATACGCCAATGGCGTCAACACGCGGCATCTTTGAAGCGGCTGTTTTCATAGCTTCGAGTATGCCTTGATAGTGGTATTCAGGGTCTGAATTGGTTTTCGGGAACCAAACAACCTCTTCCGAGTAAACGCTTTCACCGTCGATAACGGCGCTGACCTTTCGGTCTGAGCCGCCCGCGTCAAAGCCTATGCGGCAACCGTCAAGATGGCGACCTACCGGCAACGCCGAGGACTTGTCCTTAGGTGCGTCGGCAAGCGCAACGCTTTCTACGCTGAACTTCTGCTCATAAACGCGCTCCATAAAGTGAACATCAAAATCGCGCGCACCGCCGTAGCTGTAAGCCTCTTTTATTTTTGCGGCTACCGTGTCGCTTCCGGCTATGATAATTTTAAAGCCGCCCGCAACCCACAAAAGTGTTTTAACAATGCGCTCAACAAAAGCGTAGTTTTCGGCGTCTTTGCCCGTGCCGTCTTTGAAGATGCGTGTTTTGTATGTTGTGGTGTAGCCCTTGTTGCGTTCCACGGCTATTATAATGTCTTGTCCGTTTTCTTTTGTTGCTTCACGCATATCGCGGCAAACAACCGACATAGGTGTAAATTTAGGGTCGAGTTTAGCATTTACTTTAAGCTTCATATTTGATTTCTCCTCCGATAATGGTTTTTGTTACATTAAAGTTTTGGTCGGTGATTATTATGTCGGAATCCTTGCCGACTTCGAGTGAGCCCTTTTTGTCCTGCAAGCCGATTACGGTCGCGGGGTTAAGCGACGCGCCGTTTACGCACTCGTTAAGCGGTATATTAGAATTGGTATATACATTCCAAACTCCTCGGTTTAGCGGCAGCACACTGCCCGCTACCGTGCCGTCTTCGAGTCGGCAGACAATATCGTTATAAATAATCTTCGTGCCGCCCAAGGTGTATTCGCCGTAGGGCAAACCGCCTGCGGGCAGACAGTCGGTAATAAAGCAGAGCTTTCTTCCCTTGATTTTATAAAGTAAATCATAAAAACAACTGTTTACATGGAAGGTGTCGACAATAACCTCGCACGAAACGTCGCTGTTAAACGCCGCAGTTACAACACCGGGCGCACGGTGAGCTAAAGGAGTCATGGCGTTAAACAAATGAGTTACATGCTTAACACCCACCTTTGTGCTTGCCATGGCTGTATCATAGTCAGATGAGGTGTGACCCATTGAAATTACAACATCGGTGTCACGCGCAATCTCGCGGATAGCGGCAAAATCTTCTGTGTCTGTTTCGGGAGCAAGTGTTATAATTTTAATAATATCCGCATACTCTTTAACGAACTTTGCATCGGGTTTTAATATGTATTTCGGGTCTTGCGCACCCTTTTTGCTTTCGCTTATAAAAGGACCCTCGGCGTGACAGCCCAAAATTTGAGAACCTGTCCAGCTTTTGCTTTCTTCCTTTAAATCGCGGCAAACTTCGAGCGCCTTGCGTATAACCTTCATATCCACCGTCATGGTAGTGGGCAAAAATCCGGTTACACCGTTTTTCAAAATTCCGCCTGCAATAGTGCGAATACTGTCGGCTTCGCCGTCGCAGACATCCTTTGAAAGATAGCCGTGAATGTGCAGGTCGATAAGACCGGGTGAAACATAACCGCCCTTTGCGTCGATAATTTCGGCGTCTGCGGGAACCTTATCGGCCGGTACAATGCCTTCGATTACATCGCTGTAAAGCAATGCTTCGTTTTCGGCGACACGGTCTTTTAAAATTATTTTTCCGTTAATGATAGCCTTCATAAAATTAGCCCCCATATATAATATTACCAATATATTTTAACAAAAATATACAAAAAAAGCAACAAAGTTTTTATGTTTTTCTTATAATAGTTTGAAAAAAACTATTGACAAAACAAATAAATACACATATTATTTTATATAAGAAAATAAAAAACAATTTTGCGAAGCTTTCGCTTTATAACGGAGGAAATGTTTATGGTATTAGAAAAGATGAAGCAGATTTTATCGGAGCAGTTAGACGCCGATATCGACAGCATAACACCCGAAACCGATATTGCCGACGATTTGGGTGCCGACAGCCTTGATGTTGTTGAAATGCTTATGGCTATTGAAGATGAGTTTGATATTGAAATTCCCGATGATAAGGTTGAATCTCTTAAAACCGTAGGTCAGGTAGTAGATTATATTCAAGAAAATATGGATTAAAACAAAGGCGCCCGACAGGGCGCTTTTATTTTACACGGTTATTCTGTACGCGCGCCTAAAAAACGGGCGGCAACCTCGGCGAGCTTTATGTCGGTTTCGGTGCAAACGTCGCAGGTATCGCTTTGCAGCAAAACCACGGCGCCGGTTATATCACCCGACGAAATCACGGGCACGGCAACCATTATTTTGCGGTCGTAGCCGTCAAGCGCCGCAACGGCGGCCCCTTTTTCGTTAACAAAAAGTCGGCGTTCCTCGGTTATTTTTTCAAGCTCTTGCGAAACCGATTTTTCAAGAAACTCGCGTTTGGGAGCACCGCCTACGGCTATGCAACGGTCGCGGTCGCAAATAACAACGGTCAATTTAGTGTGCTCGGCTAAAGCGGCGGCATAGTCAGCCGAAAAAGACGACAGTTCGCCCATGGGTGAGTATTTTTTAAAAATAACCTCACCGTCGCTTGCAGTAAAAATTTCAAGCGGGTCACCCTCTCGAATTTTAAGTGTGCGGCGAATTTCTTTAGGAATTACAACCCTGCCTAAATCGTCGATGCGCCTGACAATTCCTGTTGCTTTCATATATACATTTCTCCTTATTAGCATTTTGTAGGGGCGGGCGCCCACGACTGCCCGTAAATTCGCAAAAAAGCCAACGGGACGTCGAAGGCGCCGTCCCCTACATCACAAATTTCAAATCGTGATGTTAGTATTTGTGATTAAAGGAAATTTATACTGCACGAATTTACATTTCAAAACAAATATGATATAATATTTTTATAAAGTCCGTTTTATGGTACAATTGGTCTGTTAAACTCTTATTAAGAGGTGATTTTATGAAAATTTTGTTTTCAAAACAAGGTAAATCTTGCTATGTTGTAGATAAAGAAAGAGTTATTTTCTGTATTGATAATGCTTATTTTGATATCAATGGCAACGAGGTAACTGATGAAGAAGCATTCCATAAAAATAGAAATAAATACGATGACGACGGTTGGTATCAATATTGGATGAACTATGAAGGATTGCCTGAACCCCTAACATCTGAAACTACTGTTGAACCTGAATGCGAGATTGACGATGTTTTCGGAAATTATGGGTTTAAAAACCAAGCAGGTGACTTTGTAATAGAACCACAGTATGCCTATGCTTATGAGTTCACCTGCGGTCTTGCTTCGGTAAATCTTAATAGAACATGGTATAGAACCCCAGATGGCAAAAGATATTACGAAAATCACTGTGGTTACATCAACGGAAGAGGTCAAACCGTAATCGGTTTTCAATATGATGAAGCCCGCCCGTTCAACAAATACGGTGTGGCAGTAGTTACTAAAATTACCGATAATTTCTACCATTTAATAGACCTTGAGGGCAATGAAATCCCAGATACAAGGTTTCCGTATATTTCTTATTACGATTACAACGACCGTTATTTGGAATTTTCTCGTGATAATGATGACGACGCGCTTATTGGTCTTTACGACACAAAAGAACGAAAGGTTCTATTAGAACCGAGGTTCAGCGACGTTTCTATTACCGATGACAACCATATTCTTGTGTGGGAAAGAGACGGAGAATATGGCGAAAGCGATTTCAGGCAGTATTATATTAATAGAAATGGTGAACTTGTTTACCCGTGGTTATCTACACAACGATTTGCTATCATTCGCAAACCTGATAGCAACGATGTGACTGCGGTTGCAATTTCTCAATATACAGAACTGACCGAGAAGTACCCAAGTAGTTATTTCCCGCATAATGGCAAAAAATATGACAGAAAATTCGCGTATGGTCTGTATTCCTCCAAAGAAGAATTTTTGCTTCCTTTGGAGTATGAAAAAATAGAATATATGACAGATGATATTTGGGGTTGCTATAAAAACGGTACCTTTACCTTTGTCCAAACCGAGCCAAATGATTAAACATTGAAACAACGGAGTGAAATTCACTCCGCTGTTTCTTTATATCTCTCTACCACACTATGTATCGACATACAAAATCTGTCGAAAGGTGTCAATGAATAACTCTTGACATTTTAGGGAACAACTATTATAATAAATTTATAAAACGTTCCCTAAAAGGAGTTTTGGTATGAACAATTATCCCGAAATACAAGAATTATTAGAGCAGCGTGCCGATTTGTATGCCCGACTCAAATTATTGGCTTATGACGGCACACCCGAAATAAAGGAAAACAAAAGCGGTAAATATCTATATGTCCGCAAGCGTGTTGGTAGCCGTGTAACATCAACCTATGTTGATGTGTATTCCGATACCCTTTATCAATTATTGCTTCGCAACAATGCCGAGTCAAAGGAACTGCGAAAACAAATTCGCAAAGTTGAAAAAGCGCTTGCCGAAAAAGGATTTACGGAAAACGAATTATCTCTGGACGTTCTTTTAAACCTTGATTTTGCTCGAATGAATATGAAACTCTCCATTTACGAGCAGGCTGTTTTAGAGGGGGTTGCAACCTCTTTCCCACAAACCGAGGATATACTAGAAAACGGAAAGGTCAATGGTGTAACCGCCAGCGATGTCCAAAAAATATTAAATCTTAAACATGCATGGGAATTTATTTTAGACAAGGATGTTTTGCAGGTAAAAAGCGATTATTCTATCCTTTGCCATATTGCAAAGCTCGTAAACGAAGGCTTCTTTGCAAGCGGCGGCAGAATTCGCGGTGTACCTGTAACCATAGGTGGCACCTCTTATGTTCCGCCTTTGCCAATAGAAACCGTTGTTATAGAAAATATTTTAGAAATTACAAACCGAAATGACCAACCGATAAATATTGCCATTGATCTTTGTCTTTATTGTATGAAAACACAGATTTTCAATGACGGAAATAAGCGTGCATCTGTGATTTTTGCAAATCACTATTTAATTTCAAAGGCAGGCGGTCTTTTAGTTATTCCCGAAAACCACGTGTCTGAATTCAAGAAGCTTTTAATCGGTTATTACGAGAACAAAGACAACGGAGAAATCAAGGCGTTCTTAAAACAAAACTGTCATAGAAATTTTAGATAGTATAAATCGGAGTGAAATTCACTCCGATTTTATTTTATACCTATTTACCAAACTATGTATTGCAGGGCAAAACTTGTCGAAAGGTGTCAATGTTGTCTGTGACGGGGTGCGGGTGTCCTGTGGACACCTCTGCGTAGCAGAAGCACCGACCGAGGCGGCAGCCGAGACCGCCCTCTCGAATTTTAAGTGTGCGGCGGATCTCCTTGGGGATCACCACACGCCCAAGGTCGTCAATTCTTCTCACCTTTCCTCTTGCGGTGCCCGACTCTGCGCTCACTTAGGGCGTGGCGCAATCGTCGACCGCGGCGCTTCCTTTCGCTCGCTGCATCTCACACTGTGAGCGCTCGCGACGTCACCTGTTGCTTTCATATATATTTCTCCTTAAATTACAAATTGTGTTGTTATTATCTGAATTTTTAGGAGATTTATACTGCGCAAAAGCAATCATTTTTTATCAACAACCTTCAGTTGTAAAAAATACTATTTTCAGTTGGTTGCATTTTTATTTTTTACAAGTAAAATAAAAGAAAAGGAGGATGTATTATGAGATTAGGTAATGCCATCAACAAACTGAGAAATGATGCCAATCTTTCCCAAGAACAGTTCGCAACACTGTTTGGAGTTTCACAGCAGTCCGTTCAAAAATGGGAAAACGGAGATTCTGTTCCAGAACTAAATAAAATCATAAAAATTTCCAAACATTTCGGTGTTTCGCTTGATGCCTTAATTTTAGAAAATGACAATCGCATTGTAGAAGAAATGAAAGGAACCAATCAAATAAAGCCGCAATATGCTAATATTCATGATTGGGAATTTTATTCCTCTAATCTACTGACAGAATATCAGCAATCCATCGAAGAAGGATTGGATATCGAAGCATATAAGGATGTTTTTTTAGCAGTTTCAAGACTTCCGAAAGACGAACGCAAGAAAAAATTGGGCGATATTCTTTTTGATGTTGTAATAAGTGCGAATCAAAAGGAAGGCTATCCATATATTGAACCGTCCGATCTGGAAACCATAAGGAATTTGAGAACTCCTTATTCCTATAAGAAAAACAACACCATGAAATTAGAAAACAAAATCCATGGTGCATGGATGGGCAGAGTTTGCGGATGTTTGCTTGGCAAAACCATTGAGGGCATTCGCACAGATGAACTGATTCCTTTCTTAAAAGAAACAGGGAATTATCCGATGCATAGATATATTTTGCATAGCGATTTGGATAAGGTCAATCTCAACAAATATAAATTTGGTTTTAATAGCAGATGTTATGCCGACACTGCCAACGGTATGCCGGTGGATGACGACACTAATTACACCGTTCTGTATCAAGAGGTCATTGAAAAATACGGCAGAGACTTCACGCCGTTTGACGTTTCGCGCGCTTGGCTTGCCTATCAACCAAAGGATGCCTATTGTACCGCAGAAAGAGTTGCCTTTTGCAATTTTGTAAAAGGATATGAACCGCCCGAATCGGCAATTTATAAAAATCCATATCGAGAGTGGATTGGCGCACAGATACGTGCCGACTATTTTGGATATATTAACCCGGGTAACCCTGCGCTTGCCGCCGAAATGGCTTGGCGAGATGCGTCCATATCCCATACCAAAAACGGTATTTACGGAGAGATGTTTGTGGCAGCCATGCTCGCAGTTGCCGCAGAAACAAATAATATAAAAGATATTATACTTGGCGGCCTTGCTGAAATCCCGCATACATCCAGATTATATAAAGAGATTATATCTGTGCTGGACGGATTTGAAGATGGTATTTCTCAAAGTGAATGTTTTAAAGCTATTCATAAAAAATTCGATGAGCATATCGCTCACGATTGGTGCCACACCATTTCTAATGCAATGATCGTAGCAGCATCTTTGCTCTATGGACAGGGTGATTACGGCGAATCGATCTGTATTGCAGTTGAAGCCGGTTTCGATACGGACTGTAACGGTGCTACTGTCGGTTCTGTTCTCGGTATGGCAAATGGAATAGATTCTATCCCTGACTACTGGACAAAACCAATAAATGACATATTGCACACATCCATTTTCGGTGTTAATACCGTTAAGATAAGCGATAGAGTAAAACTTACGTTAGAACACATTAAATAATGTTATATCAGCAAAAGCAAGGTGAATTTCGCCTTGCTTTTGATATGTATCTTATATTTTTGTGCAAATTCAGTTTCATTAAAAACTGCTAAACACCATAGTGTTTATGCGGTTTTGTCGAATTTTGTTCTATTATACCATATTCCTCGATTCTTCTAACTATACCGGTGGCTTTCTTATTATATAAACTCTCCTTATTCACATTTGTAGGTACAGGCGTCCTCGACTGTCTGTTAATTTTTACAAACCCTTGCGAGCTGTCGGGATTCCGGCCCTACACAAAATTTTCAAATCGTGATGCTATTATTTGTGATTTGTGTAAATTTATACTGTGTTAATTTACATTTAAGGTAAAATATGATACAATAAGAAAAACAGTCGCATCATTATGGGCGAGTATAAAGTATTTTGCGAGGAAGATAATTATGCAAAAAATCGAAAGCTTTAAAATAAATCACCTTACTTTAAACGCGGGTCTTTATGTTTCGCGCCGCGACAGATGCGGAGATTGCACGGTTACCACCTTTGATTTGCGAATCACCGCACCCAACCGCGAGCCTGTTATAGATATGCCCGCGCTTCACACAATAGAGCATTTGTGCGCTACATTTTTGCGAAATTCTAAGCAAAAAGAAAATGTTGTTTATTTTGGCCCCATGGGTTGCAGAACGGGCTGTTATCTTGTAATGTTCGGCGAGTTAAACCCTTGCGATGTTTATGATTTGGTGATTAGTATGTGCGATTTTGTTATCGGCTTCGAGGGCGATATACCGGGCGCCACGCCCGCCGAATGCGGAAATTATTCCGAACAAAATCTTAATATGGCAAAATATTATATTAAAAAATACAAAACAGAGCTTACTCAAAATAAGCGTTTTGAATATGAATAAAAACTTAAAGCCGCAGCCATCTTAATTTAAGATAGCCGCGGCTGTTTTTTGACATTTAATCAATGTCGGAACCGTGCACCCTTGATATATTGCCCCCGTTCAGACGGGATTCTTCGGCTGCAATGCCGATAAGGTGGCTTTCAACAGATTCTTCGAGCGAGGTATAATCGGTTTTTGCCCCTGTCAGAATATCATACATATCGTTTATTATGCCTGCGTCGCCGCCGCCGTGTCCCCAACCGGAATCATCCGACAAAAGACTGATATTATACACCTCGTCTTTTCCGAAATACGGTCTTACCTCAACGCTGTCGGTCTGCTCGTCAAACAGTATTTCGCCCTCTGTTCCGAAAATGTTTATTCTTCTTCCCGGTTTTGCGGCAAACAGCATTTTAAGACTTGCAATAACGCCGTTTTCAAACTGCATTTGTACCATTTGACGATCGACAACATGCGGGTTGGATTCAACTCCGCATTTATAAACGCATTCTCCGAAAACAGTAGTACGAATACCGTTATATAAGCTTTCTTCCGTTATGGGAAACACCGACGAAACCTTGCTCCAAGGCCAGGTGCAAGCGGGTGAGTTGCGTTCTTTCCAAAGATCAATATAAATCTTTTTGGCGCTGTATATACAGGTGTCAATATGCGGACAGTCAATGCATCTTTGCGTCGCGCCGAGGGGAGCGTTTTCGGGTCTGAAATAGCTTAAACCGCCTATTGACGATACCGTATCGCATTTTGCACCCACAAAATGCTGAATAAGATCTAAATCATGACAGCATTTTGCAAGAATTGTCGGATGTTGAGTATCCTGATACAGCTTTTGTATTCGAACATAAGCCTGCGCCTGATGCCAGAATCTGACCCGTTCAAAATGGTCGATTGCTGTTATTTTTCCTATTACTCCCGAAGACAGAATTTCGTCGATTTTTTTAACGGCAACACTGTATCTCATAACATGGCAGACGACAACCGTTTTACCCGTTTCTTTCTGAACCGACAAAAGCTCGCTGATTTCTTTGCGCGAATCGCTTATGGGCTTTTCAAGCAATACATCGCACCCCAGCCTCATAGCGACAATGCACTGGCGCACATGATAGCTGTCGCAGGTTGCGATTACTACTATATCGGCCCTTTTTTGAGCAAAAAAAGCCTTTTCGTCTAAAAACAGCTTATCATCGGGCAAATTTAAAATCCCATTTATTTTTTTGAGCTGCGCAGGGTTATAATCACAAACAGCCACAACCTCAAATTCTTTTTTTTCTTTCAAAAGGGAGGCATAGGTATAACCCCTTCCTCCGCATCCGATTATTGCTACCGTAAAATTCTTTTTCATAAATAGCGCTCCCTTAGGTTTTTTTAATTAAACCTTCTGAAATTTATTTGGTCATACATTAGATTAAATTTTTGTTTTTCTCAAAAGCGTTGCGGGCAATATACCCTGTTTGCGTGCGTAAAGCGCGCGCTTTTGCGGTATTTTATGTCAATGACGGTTTAAGGCAATATATATTTTTTGAAGCTATAATTCGCCTTATGCCTATTGCGATGCACCGTTCGGACCCTATTACTTTTTTGATATTCCATAGTCATTATAATAAAAAATCGGAACGGGTGATATTATTTTTTAATACAATAGTATAATTTTTCGAAACAAAATTTTTTGATTTGCTTGTAATGTGCAAAAGGGCGGATTATAATAAAAAAGGGTGATGAAATGAAGGTAATATCTCCTTTTGAGCTTTACAACTGTGATTATTCGTTATCATCGATAAACGCCTTGAAGCAGTATTGGACAAGCAACAATACATTCACATGTATCGGGCGGCCGAAGAGCTGTAATATGTTACTGTATCTTGACGGTTTCAGTGCCGAATACACCTTTAAAAACGGTAAAAAACTTTACGCCGACAGCAATTCCGTGGTTTACACTCCCACAAATTCCGAATATTCGGTGCGCTTTTTTAACCCTGTTTCAAAAGACAGCAATACAATAGGTGTAAACTTTTCGATGTACGATTCACAGAATAATCCCTTTGTTTTAAACGATCAAATAACAGTTTATGACGCGGATAACGCAAATTACAAATCGATTTTTAATAAGCTTGACGCTTACAGCGAGGCAAACATTATATGTATCGGAAAGATAAAATCGGTAATGTACGATCTGCTTTTTAAGTTGAGCGAATATTACAAAACGGAATATTGCGGTAAATACCGAATTATATCAAAGGGTATTACTTATATGGAGCAGGACGAGGAGCAAGCGCTCAAAATATCGGAAATTGCCGCTTTGTGCAATGTCAGCGAGGTGTATTTTCGCAAGCTTTTCAAAGAATATTCGGGCATGTCGCCTGCGGAATACAGAACTGCCGCCAAGCTTTGCAGAGCCAAAGCGTATTTACGGCAGAATCAACTGTCTGTTACAGAAATTTCAGACCGACTCGGCTTCGGCGATGTTGCTTATTTTATTAAACTGTTTAGGGAAGCAAACGGAATAACTCCCAAAACATACAGAATTCAATTTGAAAAAAATTCATTTAAAGCTTAAACGCAAAAACTGCCCGCGGAGGAATGAATATTGGGAGAAACGGTTACATAAAAATAAAAGCCGCGGCTATCTTTAATTTAAGATAGCCGCGGTGTTTTTTCATTTTCCGCTTTCGGGGTAAACAAGCTTTTTAACCTTAAACTGTCCGGTTGCAGATTTGTTAATATCGCATTTAAGCTTTTCGCCGTAGCCCTTAATGTCATCCTCGAAGTCATCGCCTGCAATATCGTTGCGAAGGGCGATATCGAGATTTTCAAGGTAATACGGGTCGGCGACAATGTCCTTTTTAACAACCAAAGCAATCGAATCGTCTTTGGTTATAACCTTAATTTCGCCTGCCGCCATTGCTTTTGCGTCTTCATAATAATCTGACGAATAGTCGGTATCCTCGCCTCCTATTACGGTAGCGTGGGGGTCAAGCGGTTGAGTCTCGCCCTCTTCGGCTTCTTCGTGAGTGTGTTCATCGGCAGAAATACCGTTGTATTCAAGGTAAACCTCTTCAAATGTTTTTGCACCTGACTTAAGGGCGGTTTCGTAAGAATTAAGCTGATTTTGCTTTTCGGTCTTTGCGTCGTCTTCAAGACTGCTTGTGGAAACCTCAATAATATTTACAAGCGCATAATTGTTTTGCATTTGTTCAAGCAGCTTGTCGGCGGCAATTTCTTTTTCGCCGCCCTTGCCGTAAATATGCTCAAAATACTCACTTGTAAGATAGCTGTCGATCATATATTGATTAAAGGTTTCTGCGCTCACGCCGTTTGCCTCTAACAGCGCCGAGTAGCCCGCCGTTTTCCACAGATAATCGGCGTTGCTTTTTGCCGTTGATACGGTTTCGGCGTCTAACTCAAAGCCGTCTTGCTTGCAGAGTGCTTTAACAGCCGCAAGCTTTTTAAGCGTTTCAAGCGCGGTGTTTTCAACCCACTCGACATAATCGGTGTCTTCGACCTTTTGCTTGTAATAATCGATTTCTTTTTTTGCTTCCTCTTCCGAAAGGCCCTCTTCAACCTTTGAGCGAGCCTGTGTGTCGGCAAAAACAAGCGAGCAGGCGTAGTAACCCGAGCTGAACTCAACATCGCCTATTACAACCGCAATCTCGCCCTTTTTGTGACAGCCCGTAAGGCAGAGCGACATTAGTGCCAGACAAAGCACCGCCGATAAAATTCTTTTTAAGGTATTCATTTTAAAATTCTCCTTAATATAATGTTAAAGTAATTATATACCATTATTTTAAAAAAGTCTATACGAAATTGTAAACCTTTTTACAAAATCTTCGAAAGCCGCGACACAACCTCCTGCGGCTTTATTCCGCCCGTAAGTTTTATAATGTATGCGGGCTCGCCCGAAGAAGACAGCGTAAAGGCGTTTTTAAATTCGTCCGACAGCTTTGCCGCAATTTGCATATCAATCTTTACGGTATGAAGCACCGTCGAGGAGGGAGTGCCTGTAATTTCGGTAATACCCACCGCCGCGGCGCGACTGCGCAGAAGCGATATTTCAATAAGCCCCATAACCGATTTGGGCGGCTCGCCGAAACGGTCGCACAATTCGTCAATAACATCGGCGGCGTCGCTGTCATCGCGAATATCGGCAATTCGGCGGTAAATGCCAAGCCGTGCGGGCAGTGAAGTAATATACTTTTCGGGTATATGCGCCGAAATGTTAAGGTCAACCGTACAGCTTAAATCTTCGTGCGACTCTATGCCCTTTTCTTCATTTACTGCGTCGGCAAGCAGTTTAAGGTACATGTCATAACCCACCGCCTCCATATTACCGTGCTGTTCGCCGCCCAAAATACTGCCGGCTCCCCGTATTTCAAGGTCACGCATAGCAATTTTAAAGCCCGAACCGAATTCGGTAAACTGCCTTATCGCTTCAAGGCGTTTTGCCGCAACCTCGCTAAGCTCTCTGCCCTTTTTAAAACAAAAATACGCATAAGCCCGTCGGGGCGAGCGCCCTACTCTGCCTCGTAATTGATGTAATTGCGAGAGCCCCATTCGGTCGGCGTCCTCAACAATAAGCGTGTTTACATTGGGCATATCAACACCCGTTTCGATTATTGTGGTGCAAACAAGAACATCAATTTCGTGTTCGAGCAATTTTTGCCAAACATCACTAAGCTCGTCCTCGCTCATTTTGCCGTGCGCAATGCCTACGCGCGCATGGGGGAGCATTTGTTTTAATTTTGCGGCGCGGTTTACAATGCTTTCAACGCGGTTATGCAGGTAATAAACCTGACCGCCGCGGCGAAGCTCTTTGTTTATTGCCTCTGCCAAAATGCCGTCGTTCTGCTCTAACACATAGGTTTGAACGGGGTGGCGGTCGGGCGGCGCCTCGTCTATAGACGACATATCGCGCAGACCGCTCATGGCCATATTAAGCGTTCTCGGTATCGGCGTTGCCGAAAGTGTAAGTATATCAACAAACGGATAAAGCTCTTTAAGCCGTTCTTTTTGCGCAACACCGAAGCGCTGTTCCTCGTCTATAATTACAAGACCTATATTTTTGAACACAATATCCTTTGATATAAGACGGTGCGTGCCTACAACCATATCAACCCTGCCCGACTTTAAGCCTGCGACGGTTTTTTGCTGCTCGCGTTTAGAAACAAAGCGGTTGAGCAGCTTAACGGTAAGCGGCATATCGCCGAAACGGCGGATAACGGTGTTGTAGTGCTGGCTTGCAAGCACCGTTGTGGGCACCAGCAACGCGCACTGCTTGCCCTCGGTTACGCACTTAAATGCGGCGCGAAGCGCCACTTCGGTTTTGCCGAAGCCCACGTCGCCGCAAAGCAGTCTGTCCATGGGAACCTCACGCTGCATATCTCGTTTTATTTCATTGATACAGCGAAGCTGATCTTCGGTTTCTTCATATTCGAAACGGCTTTCAAAGCCGCTTTGAAGGTCGGTATCGGGGCCGAAGGCATAACCCTTTGTTGACATACGCTTGGCATAAAGCTCGGTTAATTGCTTTGCCATATTGCGAACGGCGCTTTTAACTCGGGCGCGGGTTTTTTGCCATTCGCCGCCTCCCAGCTTGTTTAGCTTTATTCCGTTTTCGGTGGCGGCGCCTATATATTTAGACACTAAATCAAGCTGTGTTACCGGCACATAAAGTATATCGCTGCCCGCATACTTGATTTTTATATAATCTTTTGTAACCGAACCGTTTGTAATTCGGTTTATGCCGTCGAAAATGCCTATGCCGTGCGAAGCGTGAACAACATAATCGCCGCGGTTAAGCTCGTCGAGTGAATTTATCTGCTTGCCGTCTTTGTGTCGGCGGCGAACAAGCCGGCCCTCCGATGCTATATGCCTGTGTGTTATTACGCACAGCTTGCACATGGGAATTTCAAAACCGCCCGAGAGTCCGCCCGAGGTTACATAAACCGCACCTGTCGCCAAGCTGTCGGGGTTTTCGACAAATAGCGCGTTTATACCTCTGTCGCAAAGCTCGTGAGTTAACACCCGCGCCGCTTTGGGCTCGCCCGCCAATATTACAGCAATGCCTTTTATATGGGTGATATACGAAATATCCTCGGTAAGAACATTTATATCTCCGCTCCAAGCCGAAGAACGCTTGAAATTAAATGTAATAAGCTCTTTAATTTCAAGCTCATAAGCGGTACGCGGAAAATTTTCAAAATAAAGCGCATTTTCAAAATAGGAATATAATTCTGTGAAGTTCAGTCGCATTTTTGCGCTTTTCGGGCATAATTTACCGCTTTCGAGCAACGCCGTTATATCTTCTTTTTCAAGTGAAAAAATGCTTTTAAGCCGCTCGTTTATGCCTGACGATTCGCAAATCACCGTCAGACAGTTTTTTACATAATCAAAAACCGTTGCGGGTTTTTCGTATAAAAAAGGTATATACAAATCGGGTGAAACGGGCAGACCCGATTTTAAAAATTCGATGTCTTTTTCTATAAAGTCGCGGGCTTCATCGCCGAGTTTTTTAGCCGAGCCTAAATATTTTTCTAATTTTTCGGCAAGAGTGTCCGATTCAAACGGCAGTTCGTTTGCGGGGTAAATTTTTACGCTGTCGGCGCTTTCAAAACGGCGTTGCGAAGCAATATCAAAAAAAGAGATACTGTCAACCTCGTCGCCCCAAAGCTCTATTCGAACGGGGTAGTCATTTCCCGTTGCAAAAATATCGATTATTCCTCCGCGCACGGCAAACTGACCCACACCCTCGCAAAGCTCGCAACGGGTGTACCCCGCATTTTCAAGCCGCTTGCAAAACACCGACACATCAATGCTGTCGGTCGAATTAACGATAATCGTGTTTTGCGCCAAAATTTCGGGCGGAAGGGTATATTGAACGGCGGCGTCGGCAGGAATTATAAGCGCGTCAAAGCCCCCGTCGAGAACTCTCGACAGGGTGTCTATTCGCTTGTGCTCATATTCTTTTGAGTAGCCCGTTACCCGTTCGGTGTTGTAATCGCGCGAGGTAAACTGCAACACCGTCAGACCAAAGCCTTCAAGGTCGGCGGTAAGCGCGGTCGCGCTCTGCTCGTCGGGGGTGACAACCGCCGCCTTTTTGCCCGTGTGATTTACAAGGCAGGCTGTAATAAGCGCCTTATGCACCCATGACATGCCGCTTGCCGCAAGCGGCAGTCGGCCTTCGCCGATCGCCTTAAGCATACGCGCGTAATCGGGCTCATTTTTTAATATATCAAATAAATATTTCATACAAATTTATTTGCTGTATTTGTTCATGGCAGAATCAATACCGTGCGCTATTAACTCCTCTACAGCGTTTGCCGCATTTTGACAGGCAAGATTAAAGTCGGGCTGTTGCTCGCGCGGAATTTTACCCAGCACCCAATCCTTCATATCGTAATCGGGACTGGGCTTTGAGCCGACGCCTATTTTTATACGCGGTATTTCTTCACTGCCAAAAGCGTTTATTATATCGTTCATACCCTTTTGACCGCCCGCGCTTCCCTTGCGGCGAATGCGTATTTTGCCAACATCAAGCGATACGTCGTCGTGCATAATAATTATTTTGTTAAGCGGTATTTTATAGAACGCCGACAGCTTTTGCACGGCTTTTCCCGACAAATTCATAAAGGTTTGAGGCTTTGCAAGCAAAACCCGCTCGCCCGCAATTATACCGTCGCCGTAAATTGCGTCGAATTTATTTTTTGACAAATTTATTTTAAACTTGTCAGCCAAAATATCCGCCGCGGCAAAGCCTGCGTTATGGCGGGTGTTTTCATACTCGCGGCCGGGGTTGCCCAGCCCTGCTATAAGATAGCCGAAAGCACCGCCTTTTTCTTTTTTAAAAAACATTTTATCACCGAAAATATATTAACACATAGTTATATTATATTCAAGAACTATTAAAATAAAAAAATCACAGCTTTAACAATTTATTAACATTGTTATGCTACAATTTTCGGCAGGTGATTTTATGGAGATACTTTACAAGCTCATAATTTGTTTTATAGCGAGCATAGGTGCGGGCTTGGGCACCGGCTTTGCGGGTATGAGCGCCGCGGCGGTAATAAGCCCCATGCTTATCACTTTTTTGGATATGCCTGCTTACAGTGCAGTCGGAATAGCCCTTGCAAGCGATGTGCTGGCAAGCGCGGTCAGCGCATACACCTACGGAAAAAGTAAAAATCTTGATATTAAAAACGGACTTATAATGCTTTTCAGCGTTCTTACCTTTACCGCAATCAGCAGTGTTGCCGCGTCGTTTGTGCCAAACACAACTATGGGCGGATTTTCGGTGTTTATGACCTTTCTTTTAGGTATAAAATTTATTATAAAGCCTGTTATGACGACAAAAGAAAAGCTTGCAGAAACTTCTAAAAGAAAACAGGCGATACAGTCTGTAATATGCGGTGCGGCAATAGGCTGTATATGCGGCTTTGTCGGTGCCGGCGGCGGAATGATGATGCTGCTGATTTTGACAAGCATTTTGGGCTACGAGCTTAAAACGGCTGTAGGAACAAGTGTGTTTATAATGGCGTTTACCGCCCTTACGGGGGCTGTAAGTCACTTTGCGGTAGACGGTATGCCGGATATATGGGCGCTTGTATTTTGCGTTGTGTTTACGCTTTTGTGGGCGCAAATTGCCGCCAAAATTGCCAACCGTTCGACGCCTAAGGTGCTTAACCGAACAGTAGGAATAATACTTACCGTTTTAGGCCTGCTCATAATGGCGGTCAATTTTTTCTCTTGATAATTTTAAAATAAATATGTATAATATAATTAAACAAATACGATTTGAAAAGGAGAATTGTTATGTCTGTAAAAACAAACAAATACGCAGGAACACAAACTGAAAAAAATCTTATGGCGGCCTTCAGCGGCGAATCTGAGGCACGAAACAAGTACACCTATTTTGCGTCAAAGGCTAAAAAAGAAGGCTTTGAGCAGATAGCGGCACTTTTTCAAAAAACTGCCGATAATGAAAAAGAACACGCAAAAATGTGGTTCAAAGAATTAAACGGCTTGGGCGACACAGCCGAAAATCTGCTTTCTGCCGCCGAGGGAGAAAATTATGAATGGACCGACATGTACAAAGGCTTTGCCGAAACGGCAGAAGCCGAGGGCTTTGGTGAGCTTGCCGCCAAATTCAGAATGGTAGCCGAGATTGAGAAGCACCACGAAGAGCGTTACCGCAAACTGCTTCAAAATGTTGAAACCGCTAAGGTTTTTGAAAAAAGTGAAGTTAAGGTTTGGGAATGCCGCAACTGCGGTCATATCGTTGTTGGAACAAAGGCTCCCGAGATATGCCCTGTATGCGCGCACCCGAAAGCATATTTTGAAGTTCACGCCGAAAACTATTGATAACAAAATTTGAAACAAGCCCCGAATTGCTCACACAAGCAATACGGGGCTTGAATTTTATAAAATATTTTACGCTTTAGGGTTTTTAAATACTGTTTTTATTTATCGCTTCAAGCATACGCTTTTCATCATCGGTAAGGTCTTGTTTTGAAGACAGCCCAACATCTCGGCATATCCTTTTGTAAAGCCTGTGTTAGAGGTATAAATTATCACGGTAGGTTTATTCATATTTACAATTCCTTTTTAGCCTACTTTTATAATACTATATCGTCGGTTAAGATACAACACTTTTAATAATTCCGCAGGCAATTTTTTCGCCCGAATTACCTGACGGTTGGGTTGTAAAATCGTCCGGTCCGCTGTGAATTATTACTGTTTTGCCCGGTATTTGCGACAGGGTAAATCGGTCGGTTAAAACCTCAAGCACGGCGTTACCGTCGGCGCTGAAAAGCGGCGGAAGATCGCCCGCGTGGTACGGGTGATTACAATTTTGCGGGTTATAGTGCGAGCCTGCGTTTGCAAAGGCGTCATCGGCGTTTCCCGTGCAAAAGTTACCGCCGTGAATATGAAAAGCAAAAATCGGACTGTCACAATCGCCGTGCGCTCGCGGAAGTCCCGTAATCTCGGCGCGAACCAACACGCCGCCGCGCGCGTTAAAGAATAGAACCCGGCCGCGTATATCTGGGTAATATTCATTACCTTTCATATCAGCCGCCGCCTGCGGATGCATTTTAATACATCTTAAAAAATTGCTGAAATTATCCATTGCATACAACATCTCCTATCGGTTTATTATATGCAAAAAGAGATATAAAGCGAAAACTTTATATCTCTTAAAATCAAATTATTCAGTTACGGCAAGCTCAACAGTTTTGCGTATGTCTTCGGCTCCCGTGCCTTTAAGCGCGCTGAACGGTATTACCGTAATACCGTCGCCAAGCTCACCCAGTTCTTCTTTTAAAGCGGTAAGACGCTTTTGAAATTCTGTTTTGTTTAGCTTGTCACACTTTGTAAGCACAACCGCATACGGAATTTCAAAATGCGACAAAAATTGCAGCATTGAAATGTCAAATTCGGTGGCGGGGTGGCGCATATCAATAAGCTGTAAACAAAGCTTTATATTTCTGCCGCTTTTAAAATACTCTTCCATAAGCTCCGACCAGCGCTCGCGGTCACGGTCGGCAACCTTTGCGAATCCGTAGCCCGGCAGATCAACAAGTCTAAATTCAGGCAAGCGATAAAAGTTTACGGTTACCGTTTTACCGGGAGTCGAGCTTACCCTCGCAATAGATTTGCGGTTTAGCAGTTTGTTTATAAGCGAAGATTTACCGACATTAGAGCGCCCCGAAAAACAAATTTCGGGCAGGGTCGATTCGGTAAGCTGTGCCGCAGTGCCGAAAGCCGCCTCAAAATCAACTTGGTTCCAATTCATCAGCTCACCTCAGGTTCTGAGCGCAGTGCTTTTTGTGTTTTGCGCCGCAATATAACTATCTTGTTGTGAAACTTCCGCCTCAAGCGGCAATAACGCGCAGTCGATAATTTCGGTAACATATTTAACAGGTATAAATTCAAGATTTTCGCGCACCTTTTGGTCAACCTCGTCAATATCGGGTATGTTATCGTGGGGAATAAACACACGCTTTACACCGCCGCGCTCGGCGGCCATTGCCTTTTCTTTAAGTCCGCCTATGGCAAGCACTCTACCGCGAATGGACACCTCGCCCGTCATGGCAATGTCACGGCGAACAGGTCGGTTTGTAAGTGCCGATACAAGCGCTGTTGTAATTGTAACGCCTGCCGAAGGGCCGTCTTTCGGCACTGCCGATTCGGTTGCGTGAATGTGTATATCACGGTTTTTGTAAAATTCGGTGTCGATACCGTATTTTTGAGCGTTTGCACGCACAAAGGTAATAGCGGCTTCTGCCGACTCTTTCATAACGTCACCCAAATTGCCCGTAAGCACGGTTTTTCCGCTGCCTTCAAGTGCCGCTACTTCAATCTGCATAATTTCGCCGCCGCCTTGAGTCCATGCAAGACCGTTTATTACGCCCACCTCGTCCTGCGGCAGTATCATTTCGGGGCGGTATTTTTTATGCCCCAACATATTTTCAAGGTCTGACGCCTTAATGTTTACCTTTGTGTCGCTGCCGTCGGCAATTCGTTTTGCGGCCTTTCCGCAAAGCGAGACGATTGCGCGTTGTAGTTTTCGCACGCCTGCCTCGCGGGTGTAAAAATCGATAATACCATAAATTGCACTGTCGGCAAAGCGGCAGTTTTTGTTTGTAAGCCCGTGAGAGGCGATTTCACGCGGCACTATATGGCGCTTTGCAATGTTAAATTTTTCCTCGCGGGTGTAGCCGTCAAGCGATACTACCTCCATACGGTCAAGAAGCGGAGCCGGTATTGTGTCGAGCGAGTTTGCCGTGGTTATAAATACCGCGCGGCTCAGGTCGTAAGGAATTTCAAGAAAATTATCGGTAAAATTGCAGTTTTGCTCGGGGTCAAGCACTTCGAGTAAGGCGCTTGAAGGGTCGCCCTTATAGTCTGCCCCGAGTTTGTCGACCTCATCAAGCAGTATTAGCGGGTTAGATGTACCTGCATTTTTAACGGCGGTTAAAATTTTGCCCGTCATAGCGCCTATATAGGTTTTGCGGTGACCGCGAATTTCGGCTTCATCGTGCATACCGCCCAGAGATATGCGCTGATATTTTCTGCCCATACATTCCGCAACGGTTTTGCCTATCGAGGTTTTGCCCACGCCGGGAGGGCCGTAAAGACACAGTATATTGCCCCTTGAGTCGGGAGAAAGCGCATAAACCGAAAGCATTTCCAAAATGCGCTCTTTTACCTTTTCCATACCGTAAAAATCACGGTTGAGAATTTTTTCTGCTCTTTTAATGTCAACAACCGCACTGTCGCATTTGTTCCAGGGCAGGTTCAGACAGGTTTCAATATATGCGCGTGAAACGGTACCCTCGTGCGCGCCCTGCGGCATTTTTGAAAGCTTGTTTATTTCGGTGTGAATTTTTTCTTTAACATCGGCGTCGGCGTCAAGCGCTTCAACCTTTTTGTGAAAAGCGTCGATTTCGTCGGCAGAATCGTCACCGTAAAGCTCCTCGCTTATTACGCGCATTTGCTCTTTAAGGTAGTAGTCGCGTTGATTTTCATCAATACGGGTGCGCGTTTTTTGACCTATACGGTTGTCAATTTCGGTGACCTCACGCTCCTTTGAAAGCAGTTCAAGCAAAACCTTGGCGCGTGTTACGGGGTTTGTTTGTTCAAGAATGTACTGCTTGTCGTCAAAAGGCGCCGGAATGTTAAAGGCAATATAATCGCATAAAAACGGTATATCGTTTTTGGTTGCCACGGTAAGCGCAATGTCCTCGGGCACATCGGCGGCCGCCAGAGCGTAACGCTCGAATTCGTGTCTTATGCGTCGAACAAGACTTTCTTTGTAAATTTCGCGGTTTTTTACAGGCTTTTCTTCACACTGCTCAATATCGGCAACAAAGTATGAACCGTTTGTGTTAAAGTTTAACATACGGGCGCGGTAAAGCCCGCTTACCAAAACCTTTGCACCGCCGTCGGGCATTTTTAAAACCTGACGGACACGGCAAAGGCAGCCTATTTCATAAAGATCGGACTTTGTGGGTTCTTCAACTGCAATGTCCTTTTGGGTTATTAAAAACACAGGTAAATTTTTGTCCATTGCGGCGCTTATTGCACGCACGGATTTTTTTCTGCCCACATCGAGCGTAAGCAGCATATTCGGAAATTGAACAAGTCCGCGAAGCGCTACCGTGGGGAATGTACCTATCAATGCTTTTTCTTCTGTCAACATAAATACTCCTGAAAATTATTTTGCGTAAACAACCGTTGCGCATAGGGCGTTTTCTTCAAAAACAAACAAAACGCTGTTTTTATCGAAGTCATACTGTAAAACGGTGTAACTACCGCCCGACGGTAAAAAGAACAGCTCGCCGCTTTGGGCGTCGCGCTCGCGCGCGGTATAGCCCGCTTGGTTCATGGTGTCACGCACTTCAATAGAAACGGCACCCTGTTTAAAGCCGTAGGCGTCGCCGTATTTTACAATATGGGTAATATTGCTGCCGTCACCGTCGGTTTTATAACAGCAGCAAACCGTTCCGTTGGTTAAAACGGTGTAGTCGCCTGCTTGGTAATCGTAAACAAACTGTTCTTCCGCATCGTCAGACGCCTGCTCTGCGGCGTCTAATTTTTGCTTTGCAGACTCTGCGCTTTCGCCCAATTTACAATCGACGCCGTTTATTTGACCTAAATCGGCATAATATTTTACATCGGTAAAATCTTGATTTGTTCTGGTTTTGTTATCGGAGCACGCCGCAAAACAAAAAACAAAAACAAGCGAGAGTATAAGTATCAGGTGCTTTTTCATTTATTATTCTCCTTTTGGTTGCCGGCTTTATTAAGCAGACTGTTGCGTTGCTGCCATAAATCCTCGCTTAAATCGACATAGTATGTGTGCGGCTTTTCAAAACGCTTTACCTCGTCCCAAAGGTTGTTTACAAGCTCTTCGCGTAAAGCTGAAATTTCCGAAACGGTTGGTGAAGTATAAACCTGTTTGCCGTTTTCGAAAATTTTAACCTGCAATTTTCGGGCGTAAAAGTCGGTAACGGTTTTGCGTTTCCAAGTATATGTCGGGTCAAAAATTTCGTAGGGCTTGCTGTCGTCGATTTTTTCGTAATTCAGCGTTATAACATCGGCGATTGCTTTGTTGGTTTTTTTGTCATAAAGACGCCACGGAATTTTAACGCCGGGAAGGGTGATTTTTATAATGTTTTCGCTGATCTTGATTTTGGGTGTAATAACCCCGTCGCGCTCGGTGGCGGCAAGCTTGTAAACACCGCCGAAAACCGCCTCGCTTGACGCGGTAATAAGGCGTTCGCCCACACCGTAGCTGTCAATGCAGGCGCCCTGCATATCCATATCGAGAATCAAATGCTCATCGAGTGAGTTTGAAACGCATATTTTAGCGTCGGGGTAGCCTGCGTCGTCAAGCATTTTACGAGCTTTTTTAGAAAGATAAGCAATATCGCCGCTGTCTATTCTAATGCCGAGAGGGCGGAAACCGCGGGGCTTTAATACCTCGTCAAACACCTTTATTGCGTTTGGTATGCCCGATTTTAAAACATTGTAGGTGTCAACAAGTAGCATACAGCTGTCGGGGTATTGTTCGGCATAGGTTTTAAATGCGGTGTATTCATCGTCAAACAGCTGTACCCAGCTGTGTGCCATTGTGCCCGAAGCCTTGGTGCCGAAATCTTTTGCTGTTTTAATATCCGAAGTGCCGGTGCAACCGCCGATAATGGCGGCGCGGGCTCCGTAGTAGGCGGCGTCTGCCCCTTGGGCGCGGCGTGCGCCGAACTCCATAACGGGACGGCCCTTTGCCGCCCTGACAATACGGTTTGCTTTGGTGGCAATAAGCGACTGATGGTTTATGGTAAGCAGTACCATTGTTTCAATAAGCATTGCCTGCACGGCAGGACCGCGCACCGTAACAATAGGCTCGTTCGGGAATATGGGTGTGCCTTCGGGCACCGCCCATACATCACAGCAAAATTTGAAATTACGAAGATAGTCTATAAACTCGTCACAAAACAGATTGAGCGATTTTAAATATTCGATGTCGCTGTCATCAAAATGCAGATTATTAAGGTAATCGATAAGCTGTTCTATGCCTGCCATAATCGCATAACCGCCCTCGTCGGGAACTCGGCGGAAAAACATATCAAAGTATGTTACGGTATCACGCATATCGCTTTGCATAATTCCGTTTGCCATGGTCATTTCATAAAGATCCATAAGCATTGTCAAATTTCGGTTGTCCATTTTATAAGAGGCTTCCTTTCGTAATCACATTTTTTCGGGAGCTGTTATTTTAAGCATATCAAGCACATTTTTAATAACTATGCCGGTGGCATAGCAAAGATTAAGTCTTGCCATTGTTAGTGACTCATCTTCACCTTTAACGCGGCAGTCGGCGTAAAACTTATGAAATTTTGTTGCAAGCTCGTTTACATAGTGGGTAATACGCGCAGGGTCATAAGCTTTTGCCGACAAAACAATTTCGTCGGTAAGAGCCGAAATGTGAATAATAAGCTCGCGCTCTTCGGGGGCGTTCAGCATTGACAACTCGTCTGCCGTGCAGTCGCGTCTTGCAACGCCCTCGTCCGCAAGATTGCGAAGTATGCTGCAAATACGCGCATAAGCGTACTGAACGTAGTAAACGGGGTTGCTGTTAGATTCGCTTACGGCTAAATCTAAATCAAAGTCAAAATGAGAGTTAGGCTCGCGCAGATTAAAGAAAAATCTTGCCGCATCAATCGGCACCTCGTCAAGCAGTGTTACAAGAGTAATTGCCTTACCCGAACGCTTTGAAGCCTTTATAACCTCGCCGTCGCGCACAAGACGCACCATTTGCATAAGAACTGCGTTAATTCGGTCGGAGTCTAAGCCCAGAGCGGTAAGCGCCGCTTTAAGACGAGGAACATAGCCGTGGTGGTCGGCGCCCAAAATGTCAATCGCCGTATCAAACTTACGAACTTCAAGCTTATTGTAATGGTAGGCAATATCGGGCACAATGTAGGTAGGCACACCGTTTGCACGCACAAGCACAAAGTCTTTATCGCAACCGAATTCGGTAGCCTTAAACCAAAGCGCGCCGTCTTGCGTGTAGGTGTGACCGCTCTGCTTTAAAAGTTCGATAATTCGCTCGGTTTCGCCGCTTTTGTGAAGGTCGCTTTCTTTAAACCATGTGTTGTATTCTATGCGGTATTTAAGCAGGTCATCCTTAAGACCTTGAATGTTTTTGGGAAGTGCGAATTCAACAAGTGCTTTTTGACGGACTTGCTCGTCACAAGACATATATTCATCGCCGTTAATTTCGGCAAAGGCCTTGGCGTGAGCAATAATATCTTCGCCGTGATATGAGTCTTCGGGCATTTCTACACCGTCTGAGTAAAGCTGTTGATAACGAAGGCTTAGCGACAGACCGAACTTGTTTATTTGATTACCCGCGTCATTTATATAAAATTCACGCTCGGTGTAATAACCTGCCGCCGAGAGAACCGCCGCCAAGCAGTCGCCCAAAGCACCGCCGCGCGCGTTGCCTATGTGCATAGGTCCCGTGGGATTTGCCGAAACAAATTCCACAAGAACTCTTTTGTTTTTGCCGTAGTTGCTCTTGCCGTAATCTTCACCCTTTTCTATAACATCGGCTATAATGTTTGCGTAGTACTTGTCCGACAAAAAGAAGTTTATAAAACCGGGGCCTGCGATTTCGTATTTTTCGATAAATGTGCCTTCAAAATCGGCGTTTGCCATAAGTGTTTCGGCAATAGCACGGGGCGAGGCTTTAAAACCGCGCGCCCAAACCATTGCGGCGTTTACGGCATAATCGCCGTTTTTACGGTCGGACGGCACCTCAACCTTAAAGGGTGCAAGCTCGGCTTCACAAAGCGCTCCGCCCGACATGGCTTTGTTTGCCGCGTCGATAAGTATTTTTTCAATTTGTTTTTTTGACTCGTTTACTAAAACAGACATTATTTTCTTTCCTCCACAAAAATCTCAACCTTGTTTTCGCTTAAAGGCTCAAGATTTGCATCTATTGTATAAACCATCTTTACCGTACCGCCGTACTCTGTAAGGTCGGCTGTTACCTCTTTGCCGTAAATACCGAGCGTCAAGCTGCCCTGCGACACCGTGTATAAGCAGTTGTTCCGTTCGCCCTCGGTTATAAGAAAGCGTGAGTTTAACGCGCCGCGCCGTTCTAATATAACGGTTTTGTCACTCTTTACGGTAAGCTGCGTTTTTGTTTTTGAACCCTCAACCGTTTCGTCTTCGTAATAGGTGATTATATAGTCGTTTTCAAACCTCTTTAAAATTCCCTCGGTTACAAGCTCAATTACCGCTTCTTCGCCGTCAAGCCCCTGAGTGCCCTTTATTTTTATTAAAACCTTTTTCATAACTTTTCTATATCTACCTGTTCGATATTGAATGCTTTGTCATAATCACCGAGTAAAATATTTGCGGTTTTTTTAAAGCTTGCCGTTTTGTCGCTTGCGTAAAATTTATGCTCGGCGGCACTTTCGCCGTTGTTAAGACAGTCGTTTTCTTTTAGATACTCACGAATGGCGCAGGCGGTTGAAACACCCATATTTATAAGTGTTACCTTGCCGTCTAACACCTCGTTTATGGCGTCTGACAGCACCGGAAAGTGCGTGCAACCCAAAATGAGAGTGTCAACTCCGCCGTCAATCATGGGTTTAAGATAGCGTTTGAGGGTTTCTTTGGCTACAATATCGTCCTTTGCGGTCCAGCCCTCCTCTACAATAGAAACAAGCAAAGAGCCGCTCGACTCAACCACCGTGGCGTCGGGCAAAAGCTTTAATATCTGGCTTTTATGCGCGCCGCTTGATATGGTGGCGTTTGTTGCAAGAACGCCGATTTTTTTGTTTTTTGTAGCCTGCACCGCCGCTTTTACCGAGTGCGACACAACCTCTATAAAAGGTACGGGCAGCTGGTTTGCGGTATCGGCCGCCACCGATGACACCGTGCCGCAGGCGGCAACAATCATCTTTACATTGTGCGACAGCAAAAACCGTT
>ERZ780149.1074-NODE-1074-length-31801-cov-5.183740_pt1 | contig 31801 bp, 23 predicted proteins | sample MGYA00511367_ERZ780149 | MGnify/ENA primary metagenome ERZ780149 (study PRJEB29588, sample SAMEA2153852) | human gut metagenome | biome: human gut; feature: human-associated habitat; material: faeces | place: Denmark | collected 2008/2010 ... | reverse complement strand
TTTGGGAGCAGGATGCCGCAGGTTCGAATCCTGTCACTCGGACCACCTTTCTTGGAAAAACCGCCTGTTTAGGCGGTTTTTCTGTGTTTTGAGTTCGATTTTTGCAGTTTTGGCGATTGCTGTTTTGCGGTGGTTTCAAGGGCAGAAAAGCGGCGGGAGCACGAGTAAGGATAGCCACCGAAACCGCCAAATCCCTAACCCATCCCTAACGGGAGAAATGCCTATATTACTGTCGTGGATTCCGATAAGTTCTTGAGTTTTTTGTTCATGTTCGATATAATGATTTTGAATTTTGAGCAAGCAAATCCTTGATTCAAAAATCAGCTTTGGAGTGAGTGTGTTGTGAGCAAAGAGAAGAAGGGCATTTCTCAAGAAGATATTATGGCGCTTCTTGACAGCTGCTACGAAAAATGTCTGAATGGCGTTCCCTATGTGAGTCCATCCGTAGCGGAATTGGCCAACGACTATTTAGACAAATATCCCACCAATCAGCAGGCATGCAAGGCCATGATCAATAATCAAATTATCAAATGCACTACCTCTGGGTTCATTACTGGATTTGGCGGAATCATTACGATGCCTGTTACCTTGCCTGCTAATATTGGCAGTGTTTTGTATGTGCAGATGCGCATGATCGCCTGCACCGCATATATGGCCGGCTTTGAACTGAACAGCGACCAAACTCAGACATTTGTGTATGCCTGTCTTGCTGGTGTAGCTGTAAATGAACTGGTTAAACAGGCAGGAATCAAGTTTGGGGTAAAATTCGCTAATGGTTTGATTAAGAAGATCCCGGGAAAGGTTTTAACAAAGATCAACCAGAAAGTAGGATTTAGATTCATCACCAAATTCGGAAGCAAGGGCATTATCAACTTAGGGAAGCTCGTCCCTGGTGTTGGTGCCGTTATCGGCGGCGGCCTTGATTTGGTGGAAACCAAAGCAATTAGTGTTCGAGCTTACAAATGGTTTTTTGAAGGAGACTTCTCCAACGATAAAAATTCTGCCGACGATACAGTCGAGATTGTAGCGGATGACTTTGAATGTTCCGCCGCCCTTTGACCTTTTATTTCTGTCCGATACTCAAATTGCAATGCCCAAGGGACATACTTTCGTCCCTTGGGCATTCTTTGTTTCACCCAACCCTCTCGAACGGTATCACCTTGCACCGGCTCTCCTCCGGAGGGTCAGGCGGCTCCGGTTCCGGTTTGGCCGTAGCCGTTTCCATGAAGCCGCCAATCTTTTCCGCCGCACCTCTCTGCATATCATTGGTAATGTGCGTATAGGTATCGAGGGTAAATCCGGCGCTGTAGTGGCCCAACATGCTGGACAGGGTCTTCACATCCACGCCGCTGGAGAGGGCCATGGTGGCAAAAGTATGCCTCAAATCGTGGAAGCGGACGTGCTCCTCGATGCCGGCCATTGCCAGCAGCTTGCGGTTGATCCTGGACACCGCGTCCGGACTCCAGTAGCCGCCGGTGCGGGGCGATGGGAACAGGATGGGGTTGTCGGGGTGCTGTTCATGCTCCCGCACCAGGATATCCACCGCCTGCTGGGACAGCGCCACCCTGCGCACGGAATTCTTGGTTTTCGGCTCGGTTATCATCAGCTCCCCGTCGATGCGGGTGACCTGCTTGCTCACCGAGAGGATGCGGTCCTTCACATTCAGGTCGTCCCACAGCAGTGCCAGCAGCTCCCCCCGCCGCAGGCCGCTGGACAGCTCCAGGAAGAACATGGGCAGGACGCCGTACTTCTCCGCCTCCCGGAGATACACCCCCAGCTTCTCCGGCGGGATGATGGTCATCTCCCGGTGCTCTTTGCGCGGGATGCGGCAGTTGTCGCAGGGGTTGTACGGGATGATTCGCTCCTTGACCGCCTGCTTCAGTGCCGAGGAGAGCACCATAAGACCTTTCTCCTCCAGACTGCGCACATACTTGCTGACCGTGTTTTCGCACATCCCCAGCGCCTTGCCGATGGTCTTGTAGCTGGGCCAGCACTGGTAGGTTTCTCTGTCCTCGATGCTCAGCAGATAGCAGTAGATGGAGATCTCCGAATGACTGAGACCGATGTGAAACACTTCGTTGGGAACCAGAAAATAGTTTTTGTTGGGATCGCGTTTGGGCCACTGTTGAAACTTCATTTTGTTCATTTTGCACCACCTTTCTTTTTCATCTCCACGAAACGAACTTCTCTTTGAGCGCCGCCGCGCAGAGCAGCGGCAGACCGACACAGATTCAAATGTTCATCGCTTCCATCCTCCTTTCTCACACAAAATAAAACGCCCCCGCAGAATTTGTGGGAGCAGTGTCAATATTTCTTTTTTCACCTCTCTGTGATAGAATGAAACCATCTGGAGGTGAGAAGATGGGCCAGAGCAAATACCGTATTTTTGAACTGTCCGCCCGGGCGGTGATGAGTTATGCCGCGCAGGAAAACGGGCAGTGGCACTTTGCCCTTGACCGTGCGGCGACGGAAAAGTGCAAGCGGGTTTCCGCCCTTCATGAGCAGGACGGCAATGCGCTGTTCTTTCAGATCATGTGTGTCGTGCAGGGAGATGACTTTTCCGAGCCGACAGACGACCGGCCCATCGAAGGACTATCCGATGTGATTTTTTACATGGACTTCTCCGGGATCTTTGACCGCAGCAGCACACTGCCCCGCCAGCAGATCCGTCAGGAGAAGGCCCGGGATATGTTCCGCCCGGAGGGTGTGCAACTGGATCTGGGATCGGGGATGCACCGCTATCTCGCCTTCGAACGCTCGGGCAGCATGAGCCGCCAGAGCAAGCTGTCCTTTCTCCGGACGGATGTGTACGACCAGGTGCGCCGCCGCATCCAGATGGACATGACCATCGGCGACTGTCAGCTCAGCAAGCTCTACGCCTACAACGGCCTGATGCTTTCCAGCGGCACACGGCTGGACGGGATTGACATCGACAAGCCCCACCGCGTCATCGTGGTGGATAACCCGGTGGTGATGACCAGGGGCGTCCCGGTCGTCACGGTGGAAGACGACGGCACCCAGAACAGCACCCGGAAGTATCACCGGGTGGAGCGCCGGATGGACATTCCCATCACCTGCTTTGACGGAGAAGGACTCATCTCCAAGCAGTACGCCAAGGTCATCGACCGGGCGCTCTGCGGCGCTGTCGTCCACACTTCCTTTCAGATCCGTCTGCCCTACATCAAGGGGATGGTGCATCAGGTGGACTTCCAGGAGATCCTGGACCTGTGCGGCCAGACCGTGATCCGGGACAGCTGGGGGCAGGAGCATCCTGTCAAGGACGTGGACATCATTCTCACCAAGAGTATGTTCAAGGGGTTTGGCTGGCTGAAGGACAGCGGGATGACCTGGGCGGACTATTGGGACGCGTTCCGGCGCTACCGCCACGCTTTGTACATCACCAATGTGAGCAAGGTGAAACCGGAGACCCACACCGAACTGAACTACCAGTTTTTGAACACGGTATCCATCCGGGAGGAGGAGTTCCGTCCCCGGAATCTGCCCGACGGCTGGGATCACAGCCCGGAGGAGGACGAGCGGAACTGGCTCACCAAGCAGACCGAGGTAGCCTACTACAATTTTTGCGCCAACAAGACCTTCCAGCAGGAATACTTTCTGCAGCGGATGAACCGCTGGGGCATTCTGCCCTTTCGCAAAAACCGGGAGCATCTGCTGGGAGAGATCCTGCGCAAAAATCCGCGCATGATCGGCGAACCGATCTACCAGCAGGAGCTGGCCGGCAGGGCAAAACAGATTTTGAAGAACTACTCGCTGGGGCGGCTGATCGTAGCCGGGGACAACCGCTATCTCTCCGGCGATCTGATGGATTTTTTAAGCTATCTGCTGGAGACGCTTCCACAGAAGAAGCGGAACAAGGCTTTTTATGATGTGACCAAAAGTTTACGATTCAAAACCAGCGCCTTCTACGCTCCCGGTGCGGCCTATCAGCACGGAGACACCTGCACCCTGCTGCGCAATCCCCATATTGCGAGAAATGAGGAACTGCAGCTCTCCTCCTACGATGCCAAGAAAGAAAAGCGGCAGATGCGGCATTTCTATTTCCGGCATCTCACCGATCTGGTCATGGTGGACTCCACCATGCTGGCGGCGGAGCGGCTGGGCGGCGCGGACTATGACGGGGATATGGTCAAGACCATCGCCGACCCCATTTTGAACGAGTGCGTCCGCCGAAACTACGAGGCATCGCGCGGTATCGCGGACGACGCGCTTTCCAACGAGGCCAACATCCCGCTGCTGATGATCCCATCCGCAACACCCCTGATCCGCAGCGCAGAGGATTGGGAAGCTCGGTTTGAGGTGGTGCGCGGTACCTTCTCCTCCCGGGTGGGGCAGATCTGCAACGCCGCTCTGGATCGCAGCATCATCACCTACAACGAAAACTCAGACGCAGAGGAGCGCAAACGCCTTCAGGACGAGACCGAAGTGCTGGCCATTCTGACCGGGCTGGAGATCGACTCGGCCAAGAGCGGCATCCGCCCGGATTTGGATGAGTATCTGAAAACGCGGCGGGTGCGGCGGACGCCTTTCCTCCAGTATAAAAATCTGGTGGATGACGCTGAGGAGACACGCCGGGCCTGGTATGAGGAGACCCACCAGCAGCGCATCAAAGCCTTTTTCAAAAAAATTGACTGGGACAAGGTAGACTCCAATCTGGAGCGCCTGCCCTATTTGGCGCTTCAGCTGAAAAAGCACACGCCGGCCGCCAGAACCAGGCCCGCCAGGGATCACGAGATCTTCACCTTTGCCCAGCAGCCCGATTGGAAGGAACATCTCGACGGGGAAATTTTAGCGCAGATCTCTGCCCTGCTGCGGGACTATGAAGCCTGCCTGTCCCGCATCCGCGCCTGCCGGGTGGAGCCCAGCGAAAAGAAACGAAAGAGCGATATCGCCCGCATCCTCTTTGCCCGCGGGCAGGAGGAGCTTTGGGACACGGATGAGCTGTATGCCCGGCTGGGGAGCCTGCCTCCGGAACGGGTGGCGGAGATCTGGACGGCGCTGAATGAAGCCGGGTGGCAGTTTCTGCGGGAAGATGAACGGATGCAGTTCCTCCTCACCTGGCTGCCGGAGTTTGAACATCTCTTTGACCTGTTTTCTGATTTCCGCAGCGGCGGATACCGGGTTTTGAGCGACCTGCTCTTTGATATCCAGCAGGAGAATGAACAGCAGAAAAAGCGGCAGCTGCACCGCCCCGGAGACTCAGCGATATTTGATGACCTGATGGATGCGTATCTCAGCAAGCGGAATTCCCAGCATTACCGGGAAGCGGTGTCCGCCCGGTGCCGCCAGCTGATGAACAGGATCGTTCGTCCGCAGACGGCGGTGCGCTATGTGGAGGCCCTGGGCAAGCGGAACCTGCTGTGGGATCTGCTGCTGGATGCACTCGAGCCCAATGTGTTGGAGGTGCGCCATGCTGAATGAATGGCAGGAGTTTTTGAACTATACGGAGCCGGTGGCATACCGGGCTTCCGGCAAAAAGGACACCGCCTGGCTGGGGCGGTTCACCTTCGAGGCCCTGCGGGACTTCAGCGGCATGAACCACATCCTGACCATCCTGGCCCGCGGCTTTTTATTTCACGCTCCGGACGGCACCCTGTTGCCCGGCGACCCGAGGGAGCGAATCGGTTTTGCTTATGACGGCCTGTGCGCCTGGTGCAGTATTCCCGAGCGCCGCGGTGCACCCCATGAGGAGTGGCAGCACCGCACCGATTTCGCGCCGCTCCACGAGCAGTTTCCCAAGCTGGTGGACGAGGAGGGCTGGGGCTGGTTCGGCCACCACTTTCACAGGGCCATGCAGTTTGCTCTGGCGCACCCGGACCTGGTCCATAAGAACTACGCAGCTTCTGCCGGGAAGCTGGACAAGCTGTTTGACCAGGAGTGGCGTAGCAAAGTGCTTCAGTACCAAACGGAGAGTCTGTCCACCCTGACAGAGGGTGCGTGGACAATCTGCTTTGACGATATGATCGCCGACGCCCTGGAGCTTGGCCCCCTGCGCTGCACGGAGCCGGAGCTGCCGGCGGAACTGGCAGAGCGGCTTGAACAGATCCGCCCTGAGAAAATGCCTTCCAATATCCTGCCCACCCTGGTGGCTTATTACCTGGCCAACCGCCCGGAGGACAGCGACTGGGTGGTGCTCCCTGTGACCAATTTTGACTGCTACTTCGGCAACACCAACTTCGGCCGGAAATATCTGAACCAGCTTCCCCAAGAGGTCATCGAGCGAAGCAACAGTTTCGGTATCAGCCGGTACCGGGTCAGGGAGGAATATCTGCCGAAATAAGCGACGGGACTGGCCACTGCAGCCAGTCCCGTATTCTTTGTTTAGGCGGCGCATACTTTGTGCCGCTTGCGTCCTCTGTCTGCCTTACGGCTCAGTTTCATAGGGCCAGGTGCTGATGCCGCCAAATTCGTAGATGCTGGTATTGCCCAGTTCGGACAGAACAGACAACACTGTCTCACTGTGGTTTTTGCTGTTTGAATTAGAATTCATTCTAATTAGTTAGAGATTATTTGAGTTTTGAGAAAAAGCCGCTTATTTCGAAGCAGCTCTCTTTTCAGCTGTTCTGGGCTTTGTTGCGAGGAGAAATGTAATTTGAATTTGTAGGCGTGTACTTGGGCAGCAACTCCAACCACGCAACGCAGTAGATACAGCCATCCATGCTGCTTTTTCTCAGAAGCAACTCCTTAGCTGCATTAATAATGGTGCCCACAACCATTTTTCTTATATCGCTATGCCGCAAATCAAAACTCGATATGTTGCGGCATGGCAATGCGCTCTTCTGTTGCAACGACTAATCTATACATGAAATCAGCATCGAGAAACACTATTTTACGACAAAATCGCTTACCAAGCGCATTTAAAGTTTCTTTGAGTTGGTCATCAAACACTGCTGGCGCAATTATTGCAATAATATCTGTTCTATGATCCAACATTCCTTTTAAGGTTTGGTCCAAAATTTCACGGCCAGTGTTGCTTGACCTCGTAATTTTTGTCGTTTGTGATTTCATAATACCTTGTAAATTATGTGTTGCATTACCAATATGTATTGTAATTGAAAGATCACCGTATTCCTGACCTTGATGCGGTTTTGGGATAAATTCTTCGAAGTAGCAAAACAACTGCTGCATACATTCGATCTCCGCGAGCGACCCTATTGGTTTATATTTGCACTTTTCACATTTTTCATTTGTAGGACTTTTATTGCACTTTTCATTAATTCTACGCAGAACTTCTTTCGCTTTTTCAACTTGCTTCTCGGATATTGTCGTCATATAAAGCTTCTTAAATTCCGTAATATCAGACGGATTCAACCGAGAATAATTTGTTGCCTTTAATACACGAATTTGATTTCTGTACACAGAGATACATTCTTCTTTGGCCACTATTATTTCTGGAATCGCTATACGAAGCTCCTCCACTATATTGGTAAGAAACGTATCTTTGAATGTGATAGAAATGTAGTCGTTTGGGTTTTCGAATTCCTGATAGTGGCCACATTCGCATTTGAGAACGGTTAAAGGCTTTCCGCAATTCTGGCATATTGTTGCACCTGTTCCAAGTACATTTAGAGAGCGACTCCCACAATGGGGACATTCTGGAATTCCAGTCTCACCACAAACATCACAAGTAATCAGAGGACAATAACATATGTCATTGGAAAATTGTCTAACAATATCTACAGCAGACACATCTTTCACCGGGAAAGAAGATAGACCTTTTTGTTTGCAGCAAAGTATGGAAAAAGCTATCTTTTTTAAAAGCGTTCGCTTGGTGGTGCTGATTCTTTCCCACTTTCCTGAGTTAAAAACCTGAATGTGCTCAAACTTCTCTATACCTGTTTCTGAAAATATATTACTAAAATATTCGATAATTGTAACGATTCTGCGAACGCTCCACCCTCGAAACTGAGTTGTAGTTAAGTTTTTATTGATGTATAGTTTCCCGCGATGACTGTTTATTCCCAAGGTTGCCGTTACATTTTCGTCAATACCCTCATTATATAGCGCAGATCCGACATCGTATTCCTGATACTCCGCTAATAGAGAATCCTGTTTGGATGCTAAATCCGGATCAGAAAATGTGGCTTTCTGCGGACGACTTCCTTTTGCAGAATATTGTGTAAGCGAAATTTTTGTTCTACTACACGGATCAAAAATCTCATCTAAAATTTTTCGATCAAGCGATAGGCCAAGGAGTTTCACCCCATATGTATCTAATATAAATGATTTCAGGATTCGTTCAATTGTAGGTGGCATATTATACAATGCCACAAACCCTTTTTCGGCATTAATCCACCCAAAGCAATCCACTAACTCGTGAATATAATCAAATTGGTTCTTCTCCGTTATAAAACTATACTTTTTCAGGTAGCTTAACCCCAACTCATGGACTTGAAAACCATTCTCACTCCAAGTTGTAACACCTACCAGTTTTAAGTCCTTATATCGAGCATCAGGGTTATATCTTTTAGATTCGAGATATGTTACTAATGAGCTCTTAAGCTCTTTTTTACTAATTGCTTTCCCCACAAGTCCGTTTGCCCAATATAATACAAATCCTGGTTTTCGCCCATAACGGTATTCGTCATAAAAAGACCGAATAACATCGTCTGTTATTTCTGGAGATTTCTCTATGATTTTGCGCAAATCGGCTTTACTCATCAATGATAGCGCTTGCTTAACATTATCAACATGCGCCTGCCCAGAAACACTCAAAAAGCGCCCCTCAAGCGCCTCCAGATCAATGCTCTGAATAAGCATTTTGCATATGCCTTCAATGCGCATTAGATCTAATGCAACACCCATTTCCGCCGTCATAGTCTACCTCCTAACAACAAAGTAAATATTTGGAGTTATAACCCAAAACCAGTCAAAGGCTCTTTTCCAACTCTGTCAGGTGGATTAAGAAATCTCCTCCATAGCGTTGTTCTTGATCTAAGAGAATAGCTCCACGATCAATATGTGCTTTCACATAGCTTGGAAAAAACTCTTCATCAGTTAGATGCTTTTGCGCATGTAGTTCCATAAGGCATTTATAAAGCGCATCAGCATCTCCCGTTATAGTTTGCCGATTTAATTCGCGCCCCAGTGTATTTGTTTGAAAGTCACTTGCCTTGAGAGGTTCTTTTGACCTTAAAGAAAGTGCAATTGCAAGTTTGACCAAAGTATAGCACTGCAGATACTCACTACCCTCGATACGATCAAATATCTCGGCGGCTCTCTTTGAAGTTTTCAACTTAAATGCCATAGTCACACCTCGAAATACTGATTTTCTCGAATATGGGTTCGCTTGTCCTGCCCATACTCCAACATATACACATGCGAGATCTGGTCACGCATGGCTTCCAAATGATTATTAGACAACTCCTCGTCTGTAGAAAGGATCAATAATTGTCCTGTCAGCTTTTTAAAGAAATATTCTGTAATATTGGCTCTGTGCTCAGTATCTATGCGAGCAAATGGCGTATCAATGATAAAAGGAAGTTCGTTCTTACTTTGATTCATTATTGCCCAATAAAGTGACATTACAAAGATTTGTTTCTCACCGCTTGACAACCGATCCTTGCTGATTTCGACGGGAAGAATAATTTGTTCTACAGTTTCAGCAGAAAGGGTTTCACGTAGCTCTATAGCGGAATCAACACTGTATCTTTCTCGTAAAGCAGCTATTGCAACGTCACCGAGTGCACTGGTTGCGACAGAAAAACTTCCTGTTCGCAACAACGAGACCAAATCGATTTTATTGATTTTTTCATTCCTGAGAATATGAACAGTGAAACTTTTATCGATGTAAATCCGAGAAAAAAAGTTCTTCTTCCGGATAAGTTCTTGAAACTTTTTATTCAGATCACTTTCTACCCGTTGGATCAGATTTGAATACAGAGTATTTTGAAGATCTTCTAAAAGAAGCAATGTTTTACCTGAAACAGCAGATACGGAATGCACCTTCAGCTGCTCCTCGAAAGCCTTCTTTAGATTACGTAAGTTGCTTTCCTTTTGATCCAAATCAGACTTTTTCAACTCTAAAATTTCTTGTGCATGTTCTTTCTTTAAAATAGCAATTTTGACTTCCTCTTCAAGCGTAGAGAGGGTCTGCATATAGCTTTCTACATTCTCAATGCTTGAGGCTTGAAGCCGGGCGCGAATTTCCTTGCTCTTTTCAAGCGAATTATCGATTCTCTTTTGATAGCGAATAAGGACTCGGGGATCAAACGCATTCACCCTGCTAATTACAGATTGAACCTGACCTTCTTCGTCGCTTGAAAGGCCAAAGAGAGGAGAAAAATTCTCCCATGTTTTATCCAGCAAATAATTGCTAATGCTCTCAAATAAATGTCGCGAGTCTTGTTTAACATTTTGGCTGCCCATTGCACAAACAGTATTTTCAAGAACAGCTGAAAACTCATCGCGTTCAAGACTTCTCTTCAACGCTTGGTATGTCTGAAGTTCTTTTTCGGCTTGCAATTGAGGTAGTACTGAAACAACCAGCTCAGAGACTATAGCAAAGGGAAGCAAATCTGTAGCGAGCAATTTGCGTTGCCAATTTAATCTTTCCCTCTTTTCTTCTTCCGCCTTCAGTTTACCATGGAGCTCCGTCCACTCCTCAATTGTAATTCCGCCATGTTCAGAATACTCTTTTTTATGGCGCTCAATTTCTGTTGTTAATTCTTCTATGGACTCCTGAATTGTCTCGATTTCATTTTGGAGTTCTTGAACCCGTTGACGATATTCTTCTATCTCGCCTTGTGCAGCTAAATATTCACGTGCAGCACCACTTTGCGCATTTTCTGAAATCTTTAACACACGTTTTACTTGATCATGTAAAATATCGAAAGTGTCATTCCCGCTGAGCACCATAAGTGCATCACGGACATTCACTTCTTTATCTCCTAAAAAGTAATCTGCAATCTTCTCGCCATCGAAGAAGTACAGCTTCAACATATCCGGAGGAATCAAGTGAATCAGGTAGTTTTGAAAATTCAGGAGTTCTTCTTCCTCAAGTGGATGACCATTTTTCCAGACAGTCAAATTCTCGCAAATCTCATTATGAGGCCAGGACCAAGCACGGCGTATTACATAGTCGAACAGATCGGTATTATCTACTTGCTGAAAACCGATCTCAACAAATGCTGATCCATTTTCATCAATGCGCACTTGATTATTGATGAGATTATAAATCTCGCTGAGATATCTTTTGCCCGCAGTTTTAAAGCCAAATGCAAAATTACCATAGAGGCATACCTGCACAGCAGTAAAAAGCGTTGTCTTACCTGCACCATTTTTTCCGCCAATTACAACTACGCGCTCTTCAGGAATGTCTGCTTTAAAGTTAAAGCTATTATGGCCACTATAAGAGCCAAAATTATGAAGTTCTATATTCTTAATCCTCATGATTTAAGCCTTCTCTGATAGCATCAAAATGAAGCCATCCTTCGTTCAGAATTTTTTCTACATTTTTTGCCACTACTGCAGATCTGGTATAAAACTTCGAATTATCTACGGAAATCATCAGTTTGGATACCAAATCGAATGGCACATCATATTTTTTGCACAAAGTATGAAGAAGTTCAATCGTCTTTTCATCATACTTTGCTTTTCTATAGTCGTCCCAGGGAAGCTGGGAACCTTTTACCTCTGAATAGATTTCAACTAAGGAACGACGAGACAAATCCCCCTCGTCTTCCCAAAGCTTGTCTATCATCTTAAGTTCTTCAAGAGTAATGAGCTCGAATCCGGTTTCCACCTCAAGTTGGAGGAGTCTCCTCAAAATTTCTTTTCGCGTTTCCATGGTAAATGGGCCTCGACCGAATTCACCAGATGCGGTTAAATAGACGGACCCATTCCGCCGTCTATAATCTCTTTTGTCGGGATTGGCTCGTAATTCTACTAACCAGTTTCTAAAATCTCTAAGGGGAATTAGTTCAGAAGCACCATGGTCAATAAAGTTTTTAAGAGATTTATCCTCCTTGACCATAGTACAAATCCAGCAACCAAAGCGAGAATTGCCCGTCACTTTCATGTTGTCTTTATTCACTTGACCAACAACACTATCTTCTTCAGATAGATTTTCTCCTCGATAAAGATTGTATAGGTAGTTATTGTCGGTATTCCATGCGCTTTTGCCGTCATTCTGCAACAGATATTCCCATACATTTTCATTTTGAATCTCTGAAAGAGGACTATACACATATGCCTTGGCAATCTGTGGATGGGGGGTCAGAATCTTACCTTCAATCTCACGGGACGAAATACTACGAGATCTCGCTGCGCTCTCAGCTTTCCGTACACCCAGAAGAATTACAATTTCTCCATCTTTTTTAATAGTGTTATATGTAAAAGTATTGGACGGGTTTATCTTCAAGCGTTCCGTACACCATCTAAATCCCGGCGGTTCAGGAGTAGGATATCCAAGGCCAATCACCAAGCTCCAAAAAGTCTGGCGAATCTCAGGATAAATAATATGTGCCTGTACATTCAGATTTTTTTCTGTGCTGGCCTCATTGATCGCTTTGCTCATTTTGTGCATGTAGGCTTTGACAATAGGATTTTCCACCATTGTATCTGAGGTTACAATATATACAGGCTTCCAACGTTTCTCCTCCGGCAAAGCTTCCAGCATTTCAAAAACAAGTTGGCAGAGCAGGGTTGAGTCTTTGCCTCCACTGTATCCGATCATCCATGGACGCCGATCATGGAGATAGACGCGCTCCATTTCTTGTTTTATAGCGATATATTCTTCAAACATATATGTTACTTCCTATCTACAAACGAGTGTTCTTTGCTCTGTTCAAATTCATCTAATGGCAGTCCGAGATGTTTTTTCAAAACATTGCAAGTTAATGTAATTGCTTCCTCATTGTTGATCATTCTTCCATTAGCCCGAATAGTTCTCAGTTTCCAATCTTCGCAGTCCCTCTTCCAGTTGATAGATTGCAAAACGCGAAGATAGCTCTCGATATCATGCTCTTTATTAATGAAAAAATAATTGCCGAGACGACCTAACACCTGAATAATAACAGCCTGCGTTACAATATAGTTCTCACGCAAGTCTACTTTGCTGATCTCATGATCATAAAGTTCTTTCCATGGCAGTATATTTTGACACACACTACTCCAATATCGAAGTAAGAACGCCTCCACTTCTTTTCCGATGGGAGCGGACCGGATGATTCGCTTGTTTGCATTATAAAAAGTGCTTAATGTAAACAAATTAGAAGAATACTTGCCAAGAATGTCCTTTTCTTTGTCCGTATAAGTATTGAGAAATATAATTTTAGAAATTACAGTTCTGGTGACTACTGCAAGCTGATCACGTGAATCATAGAGTTCGGCAATAGAATTGGATGTTTTTACTGCGTGCTTGTTGAGATCAGTAAACATCTGCTGGCTACGCGTTAAGCCTTCGTCTTCAAAGAAAACCACAGAAATTGTTTCGTTCAAAAGACTGTCATCTTCGGAAATTGCTTCCAAAATGGCAGCTTTACGATGTTGCCCATCATTGATTAGAAGTTTTGCATCCATAGATATTTCCAACACACCAACGTCCGGATATTCACTGGGGCAGAACTTAAATTTACCATCAATGGATGCGGCCAATGCAGAGAATACATAGCTCTTGCGATTATTAAGAATATATTTGCTGATTACTGGTATTCTTGACTCGTTTAGTTTTCTTTGAGCTCGATGCTCTGGCGGAACATACTCCTCATCTTGGGGAAATAGCTTTGGGATCATTTTGAGTGGAATCATTGCGATATAGTATTCACGGGTAGCCTGCACACCTTTCACAACAGGAAACCGATAAACAAAATCCATATGAACCTGCCTCCATATAACAAGAGATGGTATACTTAAGTATTATACTTAAGTATACCATCTCTTTGCTGTCGCGTCAATCCAGTTTTATCTCGTTATAGAGTTCCCAAAAAGCTTTATCCTCAATATATCTCGGCTTTGATGTGCCGATTTTCACAATACTGTGATGCTTCTGCAGGCCCTTAATGTCATTGAATAGATTTTGCGATTCAGAGCTCTTCGATTCTGTTTTGAAGACAAACTCAACATCCGATATTTTCAGATCGGCCACATTGTGAACAACCCAAGTCAAGATATACTTTGCATAGTCATCATCTGTAGAACCGAAATGCTTCAAGAACTGGGTCGACAAGATGGTTCCCACGCCGAACTCTCGTCCTTCTTTCAGAATCTTTTTAAGGGAAGAGAATCCCTCGCTCATAAAGTTGTCAGCTTCATCAACCAAGATCAACTTTGTTAGCTGGCGATACTGCTGATCCATTTTACTGGAGCCGGCAGCCTGCATCTGCGCGTAGAACAAGTCTAAGGTAATTGCAACAATCAGGCTTTGAATATCAGCATCATACCCAGAAAGATCTATAACAACAACGCCATTTAATGCATCAAACAGAGATTGCGTTTGGGAAGGATCACCTTCAAACACCTGAAATTGATGTAATTTATCCATTGCTGCTGCCAGAGAATCATTCTTTTTGATTTCATCATCGTTTGCATAGATGCTATACACCATGTCAAAAGTCGGAGCAATATTTTCCCATGTAGAAGGATCATTGGCCTTGATTCCTTTGGCGGTGTAGGCTTCTGTGATGCAGGAGAACAATGTGTTCTGCTGCTTGGCACCCAGGCCATAAACCTTTGCCAGAGTATCTTTAAACGCATTTGCCGTGTGAATGGGAAGAAGCGGCTTGAATACACGGGATTTTGTTAAAGCAAGCGGATTGAATGGAAGATGATAGGGCTTGAATACTTTGGCGTTAGTCGCTTCAATAAAGTCCTCTTTACTTTCGTTATAGTCTCCCTTGTAATCAAAAATCAGAATACCTAACGGTGAGCCATCGAAGTTATGCGCTTGATCTCGATACAACTGGGTGATTACAGATTTAGTGAACTGTGTCTTGCCTGTACCCATTGTTCCGATAATACCTGTGTTCGTGTGGAATACCTGATTTGTATCATTTGGATTCCAGAGTAGCTTTTGACCGGTTACAGTGTCCGTCCCAAACAGGATTTCCATACTTTTACTCTCATCAATTACAGTGTCCGGAGTATCCTCCTGAATATCTTCGACAGGTAGAACAATATCTGAAACGACTGTTTTCTCCAGATCTGGCTCCTCTTTTTGAACCACAGCAAGCGACGGCGCATCAGGGGGGATATCCTGATTTTGGACAGGCTGTTCTGTCATCTGAGTCTGGGGAGAGGGATCTACATCGTGGATATACAAATACTTCAGTCTGTCAGGGAGATCTCCGCTGTTGCTATCGAGTTCTTTTTCTATCTTACTGGCGGATTTGATCATATACTCAGATCCCATTTTTTCCGGCAACTCCAGAAGGCATACATCATCAATGATTGCACCGCTCATATTTAGAACATCAGACTTAAAGGAAATAACAGTACCTTTTCCCAATAATGTATCCATTTCCGTAGAAAAGCGATACTGTTCATTCATAAGAGCTTCACGGTAATCCTCCAACACCCAATTCCACTGCTCGTCCGGATAGACGTTGTAGAGTTTCATCTTCTCGCAGCAAACAACAACCACCTGCATTAAGAAATTTCTGGATAGTTTGCATTCAAGACTATCATATCCGGTTTCAGGGCAAAGTGTCTTCCACAAGCCAGCGTATGTTGCCAGAACTTGATCTTTTGCTTTGCTAATCACGACAGATTGATTCAATCCAATTTTCACTTCGACAGGATGCAAATAGACCTTAATATCATCGGCGGGGCCTTCGATGCCAACCATTAAAAGGTCATCGCTTGTGGCACCCTTTTCGAACCCCAGATTCTTAGCCGACAACAAGCCATCTTTCTGTGAATAGCCTGCGCCACCAGAAACACGTAGCATTTCCTCAAGTGAAATTGGAATCCAGATAATGTCTTTATGTGAGTAGTAAGCCATGCACAGCTTAACTGCAGAAAGAATGCTCATTTTTTCGCGACTAAAGTTACTATCTACTGCGCCAGTTAGTTTCTTTGCAGAAATTAATCGGAGCAACCAGCCGCCGTTAATTGCATTAAACAAGCTAATGATGTTATGAACATCTGCCTTTTGCGCTCGAACGCCCTTCTGCGTCAGCTGCTCTTGAATGATTTCCTCATACTGCTCTGACTTTTGAGTAACAGTAATATCGTCATATCCACTGGTGGAAGTATACTGGTCGCTGTAGTGAATGATCATTAATTCCTGACTATTCTCGTCGTTTTCTTTAAAGAACGACAGATCAACTTTCGGATTAACAAAAACAACCCAATTAGAGGAAGAATAGATCTTACCAAGTTGACCTTCTTCACCGTTGGAGATCTCTGTAAAAATTGCGGATTCCGGCTCATAAGAACTACCAGAAAATGCAACACGGAACATGGCGTTGTACGTCTTTGCCAGTTGAATCATTCTATTTTCGGCAACATACTTTGTACCGAAACCGGTTTTATACCATCCGGAGCTCAGTACCGAAGGGGTACCAGAAGTTAATCCACCCAGTGCAACACCCGTTGTAATGGAATCCATTCGGTTATCGCCGCTATCTTCCGACGATTCCATTTCATAAAATGTCACGTGTGAATAACGATACTCGTTTTCTTTAGAATTGCGATAATAACAACGGATATTTTTGCTTAAGACCAAAGCCATTTCGCCGATATCTTCAACATCCTTACCATGTACGGAAATGTATTCCCGAAGTTTCTTCTGATCTGAAAGAACTGTGAATTCGTTGTAATCACCAGCTTGGCTATAAATGTTGATCGTAAATTGCTTCAGATTTTCGGGTGCAATCCCTTCCTTAAGTTCTTTGGCATAGAACCGTATGAGTCCTTGCAATACTTCACGACAATCACCCATGTTGACCAAGTTGATACAGAACATATCGTTGCCAAGATCATCAAACAAGAATGTAAAATGATCAATATACTGTGAAATTTTATCACACACCAATTTCTGAACATAGTTTCTTGCGCCCTGGTATCTCTTATTAGCAAGCTGTGCATAGATTCTCCATTCAGGAGAATGCTGCTGTTCAATTGCGTGATATAGGGTTTTGTCTGTATCTCTGATATAAGGCAACAGATATAAAGGCGAAAGCTTTTCAACCAGGTTATCCCGAATCTCTCCGACACCCTTTTCTTCAAGCAAAGTTAGCTGGTAGAGAATGTTCAGCGGGTGCAAAGGGCTCATTGAAACCGTACGTTCATCAAAGTTCTTGATAACGCAGCCAAGCATTAGAAGATCATTTTGCGAACTTGTCAATGTTTGACCGGCCGGTATTTTTTGGAGTTCATTTTCAACTGCTGCTACATATGCCTCAGCATAGACACGCAAGTCACCAGAGTAATAAGCAAGACTTGGAAGTTGCCGCAACCGCTTAAACTCCGCTACTAATGCCTGATAAGAACTCTTAACAATTGGGGGAACATCTAATTGACGTTCTACGAGTCCGGAAATCGAATCATTTGCAGCTAACCAGCTATTATTGATTAAATCGTTTTCTCTGGCAAGACTGTCTTTAAACGGAGATTTCGCAAAAAATTCCGTAGTACCAGAGATAATTTTCCCGTCTCGATACTCCAGCCCCCGCTTTTCTTTGTATTTCCATTTAAAAGCACTAATCCCAGTCAGCTGTACAGGCTTAATCGATTCGTCTTTGATTTGTAGAGGAATATTGATTGCTCCACACTTGAGGTTCAAATCAACAACGCCTTTATCTGTGTCCATATCTTCTTCGTTAAGAACCAATCGAAGTGTCTGATTATAATTACAAATATATTCTCCGCCGGGCTTCATGGCACCAACAATTTCCGTTTCACAATCCGGATTAATCACCAGCTCCTTATTTAAGCCAATCGCTTGAATTGCGGCTCGCTTAATGTTCTTGGGCACATCAAGAATATAGTTGGTTTGAATGGACTCCAAATATTTTGGAAGAATATTTAATACGCAGACTTTGATTAAGTATGTGATATTGTTATTTGGATCTGTAATAGTTGTTTTTGAAAAAGAGCATCCGGTTGCTTTAATGTTAATTTGCATTTCTTTTGCAGCCAAAGAGCAATCTGCGCCAATACAGTCTACCCAAGTAGACTTAATGGCGAGGTTGCTCACAAGTGAAACGGTAACGGCTGCTTTTTGATCCGGATTATAAACAATAATGTTTTTGCGGCGCTGTTTTGACTTGGTCTCTCCGTCATTTCGAATGAATACATGTGTATTAATGGGAAAGCTATATTCTATCGCAGATCCGGAGAATACTTCGATGCTCTCATCTTCGATTTGGAGAGGATTGTCTTGCTTTTTCTTGAGGCGATCATGAGATGCCTTCACCATTGCATAGGTGTAGCCATCATACCATGGTTCGCCCTTCTTTTTCGATATAACCAGGTGCTCAATAAAAGCTTTATCGTATTCTTTATCCAGAGTATCAACAATATTTCCGTGTTTGAATTCACGATCAATCTGCTCAAAGATATCGTGGTTCTCTTGCAGCCTGCTTTTTACTTTCTCCTCGGGGGTAGCGGCCAAATTGTCATCATATAGCAAAGAAAAAGACGAAAAGTCACTCTTTTCCACATAGCCACGCCCCAGAACAGTGAGTAAATTGCTATATTCAAAAAGAGAGGATTTATCACTGAAACGGTCCCCTTGTTTTCGCTCCAGTTCTAATTCAAGAAGAATCCGATCCGCAACGGATAGCTCAGCAGACCTGATATCTTCCTTTATTTTGGATATAATTGATGCCGCGTGGAAAGGCATACCATTTGCCGCCAAATCACCAGTGCCACTGGTGATTGTATCAATAGGAGAATGGGTTATCATCAGGATCGGAAAGTGCTTTTCAGTCAATTCTGCATTTCGCAATGTCGCCAAAAAGTCATCAGTCATTCCGTTAATTCTGGATGCAACAACGACTTCTACGGAAGCGGACAGTTTGATTGTAAAAGTATCATAAACTTCTCCGTATTGATAGTTGCCTTGAATACCGTCTATTGATGTTTTAGCTCGCAACGCCTGATCCACGCCTGCGACCATCTCTTCTGTGTCCAATCGCAGACAATATCTTTCTCCGGGACGAATGATAGCTTGCCGGCTCTGGAAAAAACTCACGGTGTTGTTGGCAATGTACTTATAAAATTCGTTTAACATACTGTGCATCTCCACTATCGCTCTTTTTCTCAATCAAATTGAGCTTCTCGTAGTAGTGCATGGCCTCGCTCTTGGAGTAATTGTCTAAGAAGACACCACGAGCCTCAAATTCGGAAAATACATCATTCAGCCGCATTTTTTCGTGATCTTTGATGCAGACTTTTGTGAGCAAAATCAATGTTTCCTCCGAAAGATTAAGCATCATTCCACTACGACCACGCCGCTTAAGATATTTTGTGCTATATTTCTCAAATTTTTCTGCATACGAAGTATAGGGGCGATTTCTGTCGGTATTCTCAAACTGCAGTCTAACACTTTCAAACAAAAATCTGATTTCTGCGGCTGTCTCACTATCTGGAGAATCACTTCTTGAAAGTTCAGCCATTTCGGGGCAATCGGAAATCGCTTTGCGATAGCAATCTGTCAAGACTTTGATTTGCTCCGCAATCCTATGGTCTTCTCCTGGAGCACAATTGATCAGTTCTTGCAATTTGATATAGTCCACAGGCCCAACGCCATCTTCTGTCTGATTTAATATTTCCAAAGTAATGGCATGTGCAAAAATACGCTTCACCGCATCCTGAAGGGTATTCCATCCTTCGCTAAAACAATGCCGATTCTGACTTGTCTTCTCCCACTCCAAGCAAAAATACAGGGGAACACATTTATTGCGCTCGCCATCCAAAAAACGATTTAGTTGTAGTGCTGCTTGCGCAGTATAGGTGAAATAGTAGAACTCAAGCAGTGGAATCAAGTTGTCGCGTGTACGATTTCTTGCTCCCAGTATATACTCGAAATCCCCTTCAAATTTTTGTTGTACAGCGTCTGTGATCCGCTGATACTCATTTCCCGTTTTTCTGCTCAGCGGCTTGGTTTCCAACTTAGATGCTGCAAATTTTTCAAGCGCATTACTTTGTGCATCTGTTTTTTCAAAAGCGCTGGCTATATATTTTTTGAGGATATTGACATCACCTAATACATCAACCAAATAATCTGCCAGCTTGCATTCATTTGACTCCACACAAGGGATTTGAGCAAGCATTCTTAAATTGATTGGACGAATTTTGCCATCCTTGTCAAAGAACATATGACGAGCAACTTGATCAAAAAAACCATCTGTTCCAATCGCTATGTCGATCTCGTCGTCATCTTTCAATTTATTGATTAATTCTTCGGCTGTAATAGGCACAGGCTCCTTTTGCACAATCTGACTCAAATAGCGGCCAATCAGCACATTGAGTTCTCTTACGGGGTTGCTATTGTTATTCGCGATAAAGGGAAACAGTTTAAATCTTTTGCCGCTAAAGTGGGTAAGCTTTGTTCCATTTTCCTTTACCGCAAAAGTGCTATTAAACAAGTCGACACTTAACGTATAAATCACGCTTACACCACCTTGAATTCATATCCGAAATCCGTCTTTTCAAAAAGGATTTTATGGTTATGCTCGTTATCTTTTGGAATCAGCACAATTCGAGAGGCTTTATTGCCAAACTCTATCAATCGCTGAACAAAGCTAACAAAATCTGCATGCTGATTTTTGTCTTGTACGGTTGGCCGATAGCCTTCTTTCATCGCTGAAATCATCTCGAACAAAGCATAATCCATACTGATTTCAGCGGTTTCAAGATCACTATCGCTTGCTTTCCGATATCTCAACTTCAGCGTGGTTGAAAATCTGAGAACTTCACCTGTCGAGGGTTTGCGATCCTTATAAATTGCCGGCTTAATGAGAAGCTGTTCCAGCACCCAAAATTTTTCATTAGAATCATCGATACAAATTGTATCACTATCAAATTGGCCATCCCAATTCATGATGGCTTTCTTTGTTGCATCGTACAACTTGCCGAGTTTTTTCTCATTGCCGCTATTTTGGTAGTACAGGTACTGAAGGAACTCATCAAATAGCTGCTGTTGTTCATTTGCGGGATATTCACCCTTAATATCCTTGGTTCTAACAATAAAACGATATACTAATTTCTTTAGTTCAGCTTTTATACCACCAAGAACGGCAATTTTCGTCGTATCATTCAGTTTCGCATACGGAGTATCAGCAGTTGCCGCCATGAAAGTCTCATAAATATTTTCCAGAGAGTGGAAGCGGGTCATATCAACATCCATATCAGCATGCCGGTCTTTCAATAAATCATGTTTGCGGATAGCATTGACCAGAGGGGAGATATCGTCAAATTCATACATTAACATAGGAGTTGTGCATTGTATGTATTTGGTTAGATACTTCGTTTCAGAAGTGGCAGCTTTGCACATTGTGTTGTAATCAAAGTCTGGATGAACAAGAATGTCGTACATCAGGTTCAAGATTTCTCTGGTGGAAACAATGGCCTTGTCCTTAATTACTACTTCTATGATTTTTTTAATAATCGCTTTTTGATGTACAGGCGAAGACATGAATTCAAAGTTGTGGCGTACTGGGCATCTTTGGCATAAAGTACAGCTTGAATTCTCTGTATATGCCTTGAAAAAGGGGTTCTCCTCATCGTTTCGGAAGACTTTGTCAAGCAACTCCTCTAAGTATTCGGTTCCTACACCATCTTCTTTAAGCGAAAACACCTGATAATCAGAAAAGCTGACATGCTGGAAAACACTGTTGTCTTGATACGTGTTGGAACGAACAAGTGTTGAGAAAATATCGTTCTCATCAACATATTTCTTCAATGCAGAAAATGCCTGACCTTTTTCTGACTCTATGAAGTTGTTCAAGGTACCAAGATTGATCGCCAAGATCATCCTAAAACCGTCATCATTCTTGTAATTATCATCATTGAAAGGAGCCAATTTCTCTGCCAGTGTATCAATGGATGTTAAAAGAGGTGCGCTGCTTTCCGTTGCGTCGTTATACAGTTCAAATGCGTCTAAAAGATGCCCAGAATCTGCATTGCGCAAATAAGAGATCAAATGCGATTTTCCATCTCCAGCACTGCCACAAAGAAGAATTAAAGTTTTCTTATTTGCGGAGTTCACTCTATTCAGAAGCGTACGCAACTCCTCTTCAACCGGACGCAGCACATGGAGATACTGTTTAAATCCATCAAACGAAGCCGTGTTTTCTACAGACTCCATGGAAAGCTTTCTTAACTTGCTGAGCTCAGATATAAAACTACAAGCCATTTTATTCTCTCCCTGATCAATTAATCATGACTATCCGGAACAATTTCCATGATATCTTCAACCTGACAATCCAGTGCCGTGCAAATCTTCAGAAGAATCTCTGTAGTGACATGGCCGTTGCGACCCATCTTGGTGACGGATGCTGGGCTGATACCAGCCTTTTCACACAGGTCTTTCTTCTTCATATCCTTGTCGATGAGTAGCTTCCAGAGCTTTTTATAACTTACCGCCATAAAATATTTCCTCCATACCGATATACGAAAAATGCCCTGCTACTGGCAGAGCATCAGGTTTATATAGCCATACTGCCAAACTAATAACAACACTGACAGTGTTGTTTACCATGATAGCATACTCAGTTAGAGAAAGCAAGAAATTGATGTATCCGCACGATTTTTGGTTTTAATTTGAAGGCGTCAGCTTTCTCTGAAGGTAGGAATTGTAAAATTAACACCTGCCGTTCCTTGGGTTCATCTGGTTTCACGAAATTTAATCTTGTGCACTTCTGGAATCCCGGATGTAAGTCGTGCAAACTGGAAATAACTTTTGCAATCTACCCTCGATTTCTATTTGTCGAAATTCGACTTTAATTATGATTACAATAGTTTGTTTTCATACTGACTACTCCGATATAAAACGAGCGCCCGCTCTCCTGGCTCGACAGGAGAATGAGCGCTCGTTTTCGTCATTGTGTACTTCCGCCGAAAGCCTCCACGCCAACTCAAATCCGGCGATAAAGCTGTCGAGGGAGGTCTGTTCTCTGATGGAGTCCTGTGCATCGATAATCCGCAGCACCAGTTTTCGCTCCGGCTTTTCCAAAGCCGCAATCAACGCTTTGTGGCACTCCTCCACCTCGTTCTCCTGTTCGTCCAACTCCGGGCGGATATAAAAGTGATCATACAGCTCTTTGAGCAGTTTCTTTTCCATGGTCATCGCCTCCTTGTGACCCAAACATATACCACACCTTTCGGAGAATAGCTATCAGAATTTCAGAAGATTATCCAGAACATTTGCCGCCTGCCGGAGTTCTTCCGTGGAGGCTTCGCTGGACCTGTTTTCAATTTTGGCGGCTGTATGGGCCAGGTATGGTGTGTAGTTCTGCCGTGTCATCGTGGTTCTGAAGTGGCCCAGCATCTGCGCTACATCTTTTGCATTCATTCCATTTTGCAGCGAAAGGACAGCGCAGGTGTGCCGGAGATCTGCGAACCGGATGTGATCCAGCCCAGCTTCCTGGATGATCGCATCGTGCAGTCGGCGCACCATCTGCGGAGAGTAGGGCTTTTGCGTGGCCGGGTGCATGAACATCAGCGGGCTGCTGGGATGCCTGGCGTGTTCCAGGCGCAGGAGCTCTACGACTTCCTCCGTCAGACTGATGGTTCTGGTATCGTCTCCGTATTCCACCAGCTCCCGACGCTCCACCGAGCGTTTCTCCGTAATGGTCAGTGTCCGCTCTTTTACATCCAGGTCGCTCCACTTCAGGGCAATCAGCTCTCCTTGCCGAAGTCCTGCCGTCAGCGCCAGCAGGAACATGGGGAGGTGGCCCAATCGTTCCGCAGCATCCAGATAGTCCTCCACTTCTGCTGGTGTCAGCACATTGGCGCTGACCTTCTTGGGCTTTGGATAGTGAAACGATCTGGCGGGATTTTCTGCTATCAGGCCATCCCGCATCGCCTGGTCCAGGCATTGCTGGAGCAGGCGGTGGATGTGCCGCATGGTATGTTCGCCCAGCCCTGGGTATTCGGGGCTTTCCGGACGGTGGCCACCGAAGTGCTTGCGCTCCTTCAGGAAATCTCCCACTTGCTCCACGGTCAATGCAGAGAGCGGTATATCCCCCAATCCAGGGAGAATGTGGTTTTTGAAGATATAACCATGGGCGGCGTATGTGGTCGGGCGGCTCTGGTTTTTGTCATAGACCTCCTGCCAGCGGAGGATATAGTCTTTCAGCGTCATATCCCCACCTCCATGCACTGGCGCTGCAGATTCCGGAAGGCCACCCACGGAAGCCCCGCCTGTTTCAGAATCTGTTTGTGCAGGTAGTAGAACTCGTGGAGCTGATACGGCGCTCCGGTCTTGGGGTTGAGGAACACATAGCAGCTGGTTTCCGGTATCCGTTCCAGAAGATGCTCCGCTTTGCTGTTGAGGGTTAGCAGCCGCGGTCCCTTGATGATATACCGGCAGCGGATATGAAAATCGGCCCACGACAAGGTGATAAGTTCACATTGCCGCAGGCCGCTGGAGAGTCCTGTGTAGATGAGGGGGAGTGCGCCAAGCTTCTCTGCTGCATTCAGGTATCGCTGGATCTGCCCCAGGCGCAAGGGAGCAGTCTTATATTCCCCTGTCTGCGGTTCCTGACAGAGCCGAACCGGATTATAGGGAATGCGCTGGTCACGGGCCGCTTCATCCATACAGCGCCGCAGGAGCAGATGGACGCACCAGACGCTTCTGGCGCTGAGTCCCCGGCTCCGCAGGCTGTCATAGAAACTGATGACGGTGTCTTCGGTCAGTTCTGCCAGTGAGATGTTCCCAATTCCGGGGAGTATGTGCCGGTAAATCAGGTTGCGGTATCCCCCCACGGTGCTGCTGTTCCATCTGCTTTGATTCTCATAGAACCAGCGGTCGCACCATTGGCCTACTGTGTAGCTGTTTTCCTTCTGCATGTCGTCGCCTCCTTTTGGCAAACGAACAATATCACAGAAAGAGGGAAATAGCTACTGGAAAGAACGGAATATTTGCAGAAGAATGACCGCTTCCGAACAATGCCGCTTGTTGATTTTCTTTTCATTCTTGTCATATACTGATCACATGACAAGAATCCGATTCGGGATCAGATATTGGCTACAGTCAAATAGCGTTTCAGCAGGCAGGCGCAGAAGTAGGGGAAGGTATAGATGTCATCACTATACCCGATGTTCCCGCCGGTGAACTTAATGCCGCAGTGAATATCCGCATACTTCTCACTGCTGATCAGGGTTCTCATGGACTTGGCAGTCCCGTTCTTGGCCTTCACCTCAACAGGGATTAGGGCGCTTGCCGTTCGGACGAAGAAATCCTGCTCCAGAGTAGAATCGTCCCGTTTATAGTAATAGAGTTTGTATCCCGCCTTGACCAGTGCTTCGCCAACCACATTTTCGTAAAGCGCACCCTTATAGACTCCGAGGTTTTTATTGGTCCGCAGATCCTCCTGGGCTTCTTCGTCCAGCATGGCCACAAGCAGGCCGCTGTCGGCAAAGTAGATTTTATACTTCGTATCGTCATAATTGCCCTGAAGCGGCAGTTCTGGGAAATTCAGGCAGTAGCAGATATTAACCATTCCCGCATCGTCCAGCCATTCCACACATCCTCTATAGTCACGGAACCGAGCGCCGGAGGCAACTTTGGAAATCTGAAATTTCTTGTTGTCCTTGGCGAGCTGTGCGGGAATGTGGTTGAATACATTCAGGATCCTGGTCTGGTCGATGCCTTCTGCATATTTGCGAATGTCCTCCTTGTAATCCGCGATTAGCTGTCTCTGTACCTCAAGCGACCCCTCAAAGGTACCTTTTACAATGAACTCACGAACAACAGCGGGCATTCCGCCCAGGATGCAGTAGTCAAGGAAGAGCGAGCTGCACACCGACATCTGTACCTCGTTGAAGGGCGTGAGATTGCGCATATGCTCCAGCATATCTTCAATGAAGGCATCGTCATAGCCTTTGGCCCACAGGAATTCCTCGAAATCCAGTGAGAACATCTCATAGTCAGACTTGTAGCCCACGCTGTTGCTCTCGATTTTCCGATAATTGATGCCCAGCATGGAGCCGCTGCAGATCACATCGAACCTGCCGTCGATTTTGAAGAACTTCAGCGCTGTTGCAATTTCCGGAAACTCCTGCAGCTCATCAAAGAATATCAGTGTTTCGCCCTCAATAAACCGTTTGGACGGGTCCATTCTGGAGATATTCTTGATGATGTCATCTGCTTTATATCCGTCCGCTGTGATCATTTTATACTTTGGTTCTTCCACGAAATTGATGGTGATCACACTCTGGTAATTCATATCTCCGAACCGCTTGATTGACTCGGTTTTCCCCACCTGTCGGGGCCCCTTGACGATTAACGGCTTTCTGTCGGGGTTCGCCTTCCATTCGGCCAGGAATGCATCGATTTTTCGTTTCAAATAGAGCATTTCACCCGCCTCCTTCGCTACTATTATACCGATACCCGATAGAAAAATCAATCGAAATCACAAAAAATGATCGAGTTTCTTTTTTGCTCACACATTTTATGAGCGAGTTTTTGCGGCTGAACGCACATTTTTGGTCTTCCGAGTAAAGGCATATCACGCCGGGGCTTATTTCTTTGTTTATGCGGCGCATCTCCTGCGCCACTCCTCTGCCTGCTATTGTCCCTCAAACCGGGCGGAATATCTTTTAATATACAGAATCCAATCCCACACAAATCCCAAAAGACGAAAGGGTTTCTTGAAACAAGCAGGGCCAAAGAGTTCTAAAGAGGAACTGGCGGAGCAACGGAAAGCGTCAAAGAGGGCGGCAGAGTGCTGTTTGAAAGTTCTGACACACGTTTGGGAGCAAGATGCCGGGAGTTCGAGTCTCCCCACTCGGACCAAAAATCGCCTCAAAACATCAGTTTTGAGGCGATTTTCATAACTTTTTTAGCAATAATTTGTTTGGCGTTCTGCATAAATAAGGCCTCAAATGTGGTCAACTCACTTTTGCGGATTTGTTTTGAATTTTCGTTGTAGACATAGTTTTTGGTCCGTCTCCGCCACGATTCGTTCCGAAAAGAGGCAAAAGCAACCTGCACAATTTTTGAAATATGGGGTCATGACCACCCATTTTGACTGCCGCGCACGGCCGCGGTCTTATCTTTGAATCTTGCATCGCAAGATTTGATAGGCCGATCTGCGCTTCCCAGCCTTGTCCCTCCCGGCGGGGTCATGTATAATTGCAGCTGAAAGCAAGCAAGGCACACAAGGAGAACTGACTATGATCCGAGACATCTGCAAAGACGAAGCATTCCTGGCCCAAAGGGCGGAGCCCGCCACGCCGGCCGACCTGCAGACGGCGGCCGACCTGCTGGAGACTCTGGAGCACCACAAAGACGGCTGCGTAGGCATGGCGGCCAACATGATCGGCGTGAACAAGCGGATCATCGCCTTTGACAACGAGGGGACCTACATGGTCATGTTCAACCCGGAGATCGTCAAAAAGTCCGGGCCCTATCAGGCGGAGGAGGGCTGCCTGTCCCTCACCGGCACCCGCCCGGCCCGGCGGTGGAAAACCATCAAGGTCCGCTGGCAGAATGAGAAGTTCCAGGAGCGGCTGAAGACCTTCACCGGCTGGACAGCCCAGATCATCCAGCACGAGATCGACCACTGCGAGGGCATCATTATCTGAGGGGGAAATGGCTATGTTTGAAGGGAAGATTGTCGTGGTCACCGGCGGGGTCAAGGGCATCGGCAAGGCCATTGCGGAGGAGTTCCGCAAGGCGGGGGCCCAGGTGTGCGTCATCGACCTGCTGCCCAACGACTACTATGTGGGCGACCTGGCGGATCAGGGGGTCCTGGAGGACTTCGCCTGCAAGGTCGTCTCTGACCACGGCCATGTGGACTTTCTGGTCAACAACGCCCTGCCCCTGATGAAGGGGCTGGACGAGTGCACCTATGAGGAGTTCAACTATGCCCTGCGGGTGGGGGTCACCGCCCCCTTCTACCTTGCCAAGCTGTTTGCCCCCCACTTCGCCCCCGGCGGGGCCATCGTGAACATCTCCTCCTCCCGGGACCGGATGAGCCAGCCCCAGACGGAGAGCTACACGGCGGCCAAGGGGGGCATCGCCGCCCTGACCCACGCCCTGGCGGTGAGCCTGGCGGGGAACGTGCGGGTCAACTCCATCTCCCCCGGCTGGATCGACACAGACTACACGGTCTATGAGGGACCGGACGCCGCCCAGCACCCTGCCGGCCGGGTGGGGAACCCTATGGACATTGCCCATATGGTGCTCTACCTCTGCTCGGACAAGGCGAGCTTCATTACCGGGGAGAACATCTGCATCGACGGGGGCATGACCCGGCAGATGATCTATCACAACGACTTCGGCTGGAGGCTGGAGGGAGGGGAGGAAACAGGATGGAAGAATGTCTGATCTGCGGCACGCCCCTGGAATACCTGACCCAGGATGAGGAGATGGAGTGCGCCGTCTGCCACAGAAAAGAGTCCAGCAAGACCCGGTGCGTGAACGGCCACTATGTGTGCAATGACTGCCACACCCAGGGCATGGACAGTATTTTCGGGCTGTGCCTCTCTGAGACCTCCGCCGACCCCATTGCCATCGTCCGCAGGATGATGGACCTGCCCTTCTGCCACATGCACGGCCCGGAGCACCATGTGATGGTGGGGGCGGCTTTGCTCACCGCCTACAAAAACGCCGGAGGACAGCTGGATTTGGAGAGCGCCCTCCGGGAGATGTATAGTCGGGGCAAAGCCGTCCCCGGTGGGGCCTGCGGCTTTTGGGGCGCCTGCGGGGCGGGGGTCAGCGCGGGGCAGTTCCTGGCCATCGCCACGGCGTCCACCCCTCTAGCGGTGGAGCCCTGGGGCCTGAGCAACCAGATGACCGCCCGGGCCCTGGACCGCATCGGCCAAGTGGGCGGCCCCCGGTGCTGCAAGCGGGACTCTTTTCTGGCCATCCTGGCCGCCGTGGACTTTGTCCGGGAGCATTTGGGGGTGGAGATGGTGCGGACGGTGCCCGTCTGCACCTACAGCGGGCAGAACAACCAGTGCATCGGCAAACGCTGCTCCTTCTCGGCGGCGAACCGGACGAAACCAAAGGTGGCCTTTGTCTGTGTCCACAACTCCTGCCGCAGCCAGATGGCGGAGGCCCTGGGCAGAAAGCTGGCCGGCGATGTGTTTGACAGTTTCTCCGCCGGGACGGAAACCAAGCCGCACATCAACCCCGATGCCGTGCGCCTGATGAAGCAGGTCTACGGCATCGACATGGAGAAGGGCCAGTACAGCAAGCTGCTGGCCGAGCTGCCCCCGGTGGACATTGTGGTCACCATGGGCTGCAATGTCCAGTGTCCCACTTTGCCCTGCTCCCACCGGGAGGACTGGGGCCTGGATGACCCCAGCGGCAAGGACGACGGGGCTTTTCTGGAAACTATGTCCAAAATCGAAGAAAAGGTGCTGGACCTGAAGCGCCGCATCCAGGAGGGAGACTGCCCATGAAGACCGGGGCATATACCAGGACATTCCAGACCGATCATCGGGAGGTACATCCATGAGACTGGCCATTCTCTCTGACACCCACGGTCTGCTGCGGCCGGAAGTGGCAGAATACCTGAAGGCCGCCGACGCCATCCTCCACGCCGGGGACATCAACCGGCAGGAAATTGTGGACCAGTTCCGGCAGTACGCACCGCTGCACATCGTCCGGGGCAACAACGACAAGGAGTGGGCGGCGGACCTTCCCCACCACCTCACCGTCACCTTAGGCGGGGTGTCCTTTTACCTGGTGCACAACAAAAAAGAGATACCAGCGGACCTCTCTGGCATCGACGCGGTGGTGTTCGGCCACTCCCACAAGTATCTCCAGGAGGAGCAGGGCGGCCTGCTCTGGCTGAACCCCGGCTCCTGCGGCCCCCGGCGGTTCCATCAGGAGATCACCATGATGATGGCGGAGGCGGACAACGGAATCCTGCGGGTGGAGAAGCTCACCATCCCCCATGAGGCGATATGATGGAGCTGGGCCTGACCTTTCCCCTCCAGCGGTTTTTGAAGCGGAGACCGCCTCCCTATGGCACCGAGCCGGACCGGCGGGTCTGCTGGGACCTCCATGTCATCACCCTGCGGGGGAAGCCATGTCTCCTGGCTGTTCACTGCCACAGCCGGTACGCCTTCGTCCGCTATGATGTGCCGCCCCTCCAGTGGGCGGACCTTCCGGCGCTGTTCCGGGAGGGACTTTTAGACAGCCTCAACGCCGCCGGATTTTCTCGGGAACTGGCGGCGGACTACCTGGACCGGGCGGGAATGATGGATGTGACCCGCACCCATGGCCGCCGGGAAGTGGCCTTCCTCAACCGGGCCTGGGAGGATGTGCTGGCCCTGGATCTGTGTCTGGACACAAACCGGCAGGCCCAGCCCCTGCTGGACCGCGCCGTCAACACCTGCTCCAGTCGGTGCGCCGGCTTTGAGGGACTGGGAACCGGGCTGGAGCGGATGACCGAACTGCTGGAGGGCCGGTAGGCACGATGGGACAAGCAGTTGTATTATCCCTACTGAAAAGTAGCATGATAAATCCAAGAAGTTTTCAATGGAGCGCGGTGCTATGGGGGTCAAAGGGGACCGCTGCGCTGGTTTGAAGCAAAGGAAGAGGAGCCCGTTGCAGAGCACAAAATTCTGCAACGGGCCGTGTTCTTCTCTGTACCGGTGATGCAGTTTTTGCAGGCCTCACATGTGTTTTGTCCCCCCGTTTCCGGGCCTATAGCTCCGTTTCATAGGGCCAGGTGTTGATGCCGCCGAACTCGTAGATGTTGGTGTAGCCCAGCTCTGCCAGGGTGAAAGATACCGTCTTGCTGCGGTTCCCGCTTCGGCAGTACACCAGAACGATGGAGTCCTCCTCCGGGATGACAGCGGCAGCCGTCTCCTCGTCGATGGTCCCCACTGGCAGCAGAACGGCGCCGGGGATGTGGCCGCTGTCGTACTCGTCCTGCTCCCGCACATCCAGGATGATGACCTCCTGGGTGTCCATCATTTCCTTGGCCTCCTCCTGGGTGATTTGCTGGTAGCCGTCCCCGGAGTTTCCGCCGCACCCGGTCAGCAGCAGAAGAGAGAACAGTATAAGCAGGATCCGTTTCATTTGAACACCTCCAGAAGTCCGGCAGCAAAGGTCCGGTGCCCCTTCTCCGTAAAGTGCACTCCGTCATAGGCCATGGCAACGCCCCACTCCCCGGCATCGGCAAAGCGGATGCCCAGGCGCCCCGCCAGGGTCCGGCAGAGGCGAGCAAAGGTACGGGAATCGTCAATCAGCCGCCGGTCGGGCACCCAGGCACCCAGGGTCACCGGCGGCGGGGCAATCAGCAGGATCTTGCCCCGCTCCAGGGAGATGCCGGACAGAAAACACTCCAGCCTATCAGCAGCCTGCTCCGGACTTCGTCCCTGGCACAGATCGTTGATCCCGAGCATAACGATCAGCAGATCAGTATTAGCGGGAAAGCCAGGAGCCGATGTGGGAATCTCTCGGCCGTTCTGCCCCAGATTGCGGACGGTCCAGCCGGTCTTGGCCGCCAGGATGTCCACCCACCGATTGTCCGTATCGTAGCGTCCACCCAGATAGGAGCGGGGGTCATAGCCGTAGGTGTTGGAGTCACCAAAGCAGATGACGTTCATCTTGCACCCCTTTATTTGTGGGATAGGGTACTGATCAAGTGAGCCTTTGGTAATATTTTTCCAGTTTTTCGTCGCAAATCCGCCCGATCTCCTGCTTTTC
>ERZ780149.1068-NODE-1068-length-31905-cov-11.056923_pt1 | contig 31905 bp, 40 predicted proteins | sample MGYA00511367_ERZ780149 | MGnify/ENA primary metagenome ERZ780149 (study PRJEB29588, sample SAMEA2153852) | human gut metagenome | biome: human gut; feature: human-associated habitat; material: faeces | place: Denmark | collected 2008/2010 ... | reverse complement strand
ATAAAAGAACAAGTATATAATATTATATTGGAAATGTCAGAAATCAGCATTCAGTTATTTTTAGAAAAAATTTTTTCATTAGATATTCTTTCTAATTTGGATTATTTAAAATTATGTAAAACATATGAGGAATCTGATGATGTTGAATTTCTTTCAATAATTACAGAAATTAAAGCTATAGAATTTTATAATTATTATTTACAATTTTCTGAAAAAACATTATTACAAACAATGCACGGTACAAAGGGTAATGAATTCAAACATGTAGTGATAAATATTAATGAGAATACAACATGGAATTGGTATAACTTTTCAAAGTTATTTAAAAATCAAGCAATGAAAGAGTCTGTTAAGAATAGAACAGAAAAACTGTTGTATGTTTCTTGCACAAGAGCTCAAAGTTCGTTGGTAATTAATTATATAGTTGAAGAAAATAATTCAAGGTCACAATATGCAATTAATTCAATGAAAAATAACATAGAAAGAATATGGGGTAATAAAATTGAATTTGTAATTTATGAATAAAAGATAAAATAAAATTTAATGTACTAGGTTTCAATATAACATCTTAAAATTAGATAAAATGAAACCTAGTTTTTTTATTGAATTTTACTAAAAGTAATTACTATTGTATTTACAATTGTAATTATAAATGATATAATTATTATAGAAAAAATTAATAATAAGGTGATGTTTATGGAAAAAATAAACAAATATATTGAGGATATGGCACTTTCAAGAGATTTTAATAAAGGAAAATCAGCAAAGTTATTTAAAAAAGTTCATGATTCTAAGAAACCGTTGCGCGTTACAAAAAACGGACAAGATTATGTAGTGATAATTGATTTTAAAGAATACATAAAAATGGTTGATATATTAAATTTTAATAAAAACGAAATGGAGTAGTGAAAAGAAAATGAGAGAATTTTTGACAGAAGATATTGTAAGGGATAATGCTGGTAAAATATTAGATTTTAAAAATGAACACAATATAAAAAGCGGTGTTGGCCAATTAACAACATTTAATCAACTGGGTTTTAAAGGTATTAGTGATAAACCGGATGGCTGGTATTTGCCTGACAATCTGGAAGAAACGGCTATAATATTAGAAACAAAAAACTCTAATCAAGCGTTGCGAAATTATTTATATGAGTTAGAAAAAAATTGCAATATAGTTTTGACTAAATATAATAAAGTTATTGGAATTTTATATAATGGTTATGAAGTAATTGTGACTAAAAACAATGAAGAAATAGATGTACCCGAAAAATTGGAAAATAAAAAATATTATTTATCTTTGTTTTTGATTAATAAAATAGATAAGCAAAAAATATACGGATTAACAAAAAAGATAAATGACTGTTTGCATACTGAGTTTGGAATTAAAAATTTGTATCATAGAATGATATTTACTGCTTGTGCTTTGGTAGCAAAACGATATGGTGCAAGTTTAATTAAAGGAATGAATTATCAAACATTTCATACATCAATTCATTCGACATTAGCAAAATCTTTGGAGGATAGTAGAAGACAAAATCAAAAATTAGATATATTATTGGATGTGTATTCAGAAATCAGAATGAACTCTTCCGATAATCAAGAAGCAATAGATAATTTTATTGAATGGGTAACAGAAATTTCTAAATGTCTTAATTCGGACTATTGGAACGGAGAAGATGTTATGGGTATTTTCTTTAATGAATTTAATAGGTATAAGAAGAAATCTGAAAGTGGGCAAGTATTTACGCCAGAGCATATCACATCTTTTATGTATAGAATAATAGATGTTCATCAAGATGATAAAGTTCTAGACGCGGCATGTGGATCCGGAGGATTTTTAGTTAAATCTATGAGTAAAATGATAAAAGAAGCTGGGGGTGTTCAAACAGAAAAGGCAAGAAAAATCAAAACATCTCAACTATTTGGTATTGAATTTGATAGAGAAATTTATGCTTTGGCTTGTGCAAATATGCTAATACATAAAGATGGAAAAACGAATTTGGAACAACTTGATAGTAGAACCTCAAAAGCTTCAGAATGGATTAGAGGTAAAGGAATAACAAAAGTGTTAATGAATCCTCCGTTTGAAAGAAAGTATGGGTGCCTTAAAATTGTAGAAAATGTTCTTGATAGTGTGCCTTCTCATACCATGTGTGCATTTATTTTACCAGATAAAAAACTGGAAAAAGATAATAGTGCTTCAATTTTAAAACATCATCAACTACAAAAAATTATTAAACTTCCAGAAAAAGTATTTTCAGAAGGCGTAACGACATCTATATTTGTATTTGAAGCCGGCATACCACAAAATGATAAAGAAATATTTGCTTGTTATATTGAAAATGATGGTTTGGAAACTGTAAAAAATCAAGGCAGACATGATATCAAAGATAGATGGCAAGAAATTGAAGATAAATTTGTTGATGTTGTTCATAAACAAAATGGTGATCCAACAATTCAGTGGATTAAACCAAGTGAACACTTGAGTTATCAAACACCAGAAAAGGAATTTGAAATATATGAAGAAGATTTTACAAAAACAATGATGGACTACTTAATGTATGAAGAAGGAATAGATGTTAAAGAATTTTCAGATAATTTGATAGAAAAGGTACTGTATGCAAGTTGCGTAGCTGAAGATGGAAAAAATTATGTTATTACATTAAGAGGTGATATCGAAGATGAATAAACTGGATATTGTAAAATGGAAAGAATTTAAAATTGGTGATTTATTTGATATACATCCTACTAAGTCATACAAGATGAATAACAATGTTCTGCTTGAACAGAATGGAATTAATCCTGTTGTTGTTAATTCGAGTTACAATAATGGTATTGGTGGATACACAAATCAAGAATGTACTGAAACTGGGAACATGGTAACTTTTAGTGATACAACTTCAGCTGATTCTATATTTTATCAAGAAAAATCATTCGTAGGATATCCACATGTTCAAGGATTGTATCCTTTGGAAAAAGATAAATGGACAAAATATGCTTATTTATTTTTAGTAACAGTTTTTAGAGAAAAAGCAAAAAATTTAAATTATGATTATGTTAATAAATTTACGCGGGAATCTGCAAAAGAAATATTATTAAAATTTCCAGTTGATGAAGAAAATAATATAGATTTTAACTATATGGAAAATTTTATGAAAAACATTAGTCAAAAAGTGAAAAATACATTTAGTAACTTGAGAAATTTAGATGGTAATAATAAAAAAATCAATATAGAAAAATGGAAGAGTTTTCATTTGTATGACTTGTTTGAAATAGACTCGGGAAGCAAAATGGATAAAGTAGCAATGAAGTATAATAATCCTACTATAAATTTTGTTGGAAGATCTGGAATAAATAATGGTGTAACGGCAATAGTTGATAGAGTAGAAAATTATGAACCATTTAAATCAGGTAATTTAACACTTGCGTTAGGTGGAGCGTATTTGGGTTCTTGTTTTGTTCAAAAAAAAGAATTTTATACTAGTCAAAATGTGGTTGTTTTAATTCCAAAAGTTGATATGTCACTCGAAACCAAAGAATTTATATGTTCTATTATTTTTAAGGAAGGTAATACTCATTATAAAGCTTTTATTGATGAATTAAATAGACATATAAAAACTGACTTTTCAATAAAATTGCCTATTAGAGAAGATGGTAAACCAGATTTTGAATATATGGATTTTTATATGAATAATTTAAAAAGAAATATAAAATCAAAATTATTTCATTTAAAAAGTATATAAATTTTAAATTTTATTTTTCTTATATTGTCATTTTAATTTACATAATAATGTTCTCTTTTTTGACATTGACTTTTAATTTATTTACGATATAATGATTATAATATAGCAATAGTTCTAAGAGATGAACTATTAGATGCTAAAATACTATATTCAGTTTATGAGTATAGTATTTTTTTTGTAAGGAGGAATTGTTATCTAAAATTATATAAACAAAAAGTATGTACCAAGAAATTATAAAAAAATAAATAATTAAGGTACCTAAAAAAGTTGGTTTATGCGTGAAAAGAGGTTCATAATTAGCAATTTTGTTAATCCAAAAGTATGTCATTTGTATAACCATTTGTGTGTCTAACTGCTATTTTTGATACAAAATTTGCTATTTTTAGTTAACCCAATAGTATGACATTTATTTTAATGTATGACAAAGTAGTCTTTCACAATCCCTTTAAAATAGGGATAAACTCCCCACTGGGAAGTTGTTTGTCAGCCATCCTTATCCTGCTAAAAATAAACACGCGGAATATTTAGAAAATTAGAGAATTAAAGTCATAAGTTATGTACTCAATTTTATATAAAAACAATAAAAAAATTTATTAAGGAGGAGTGATTTATAAGATGTAGAAGTAATATAAATTTAAATTTTAGGAATATATTTAAGTATGAAACCAAAAGGGGTAGGTTGGTATGATAATAACTGAAACATTCAAAAATGATGGTAAAGATATATCGACTTTATTACAAGAATATGTATGTTTAATTCTTAAATGTAAAGATGAAAATAATAAAATAAATGACACAAATGATGGTAAGAGAGTTATAATGGAATCGGCAAACAAGATGCTATGCAAAAGAAAGGAGAATAATGTATAGCACAGTAAAACCACCATCATTTTATAATGTAGGAATATACATAAGATTATCGCAAGAGGATGAGGATAAAGCACATAAAAGAGAGTCTGAAAGTGAGAGTGTACTAAATCAAAGAAGTTTGATTATGAATTATTTAAGGGATAATGGATTTGTTTTAACTGATGAGTATGTTGATGATGGATATTCAGGGACTAACTTTGATAGACCAGCATTTAAAAGATTACTTGAAGACATAGAAAAAGGAAAAATAAATTGTGTCATAACTAAAGACTTATCAAGATTAGGTAGAGATTATATCAAATGTGGTTATTATATAGAACAATATTTTCCATTAAAGAAAGTTAGATATATATCTATACTAGATAATGTAGATACTTTTCTAGATTCTGCAAATAATGATATAGCACCTTTCAAAGCTTTATTTAATGATATGACTAGCAAAGATACATCAAAGAAAATAAAGTCAATATTAAGGGATAAAAAAGTAAAAGGTAAATTTATAGGTAGTAAACCAAGTTTTGGGTACATGAGAGATCCATTTGATAAAGGACATCTAATACCGAATCCAGACACAGCATGGATAGTAAAAAGAATATTTAATGAAGTATCAAGAGGAAATAAAATATCAGATATAATTGAAAGATTAAATAATGAAAATATTCCAACACCAAGTGCATATAAACAAATAAAAAAATCAAAAAGACAAATAAATGGAAACATTTGGACTTGTAGTACGATTAACAAAATATTAAAAAATCGAATGTATACTGGTGATATGATTCAAAATGTTCAAACAAAATTAAATTATAAATCACAAAAGAGAATATGTCTTTCAAGTGAGTATTGGATAATTGTAGAAAATACCCACGAACCATTAGTAGATAGAGCAGTATTTAATCAAATACAAACAAGTGCTAACAGAACTAGAACAGTAAAATTAAACCGTCCACAGAGGTTATTAGAGGGCTTACTTTATTGCAAAGAGTGTGGTAATAAGCTAACGGTTAGTTATAGAGAAAAACGCAATTACTGGTCTATAAATTGCAACAAATATTCTAGAAGTCCAAGACAAAGATTATGTGAACCACACTTTTCAGAGTATAATAGTTTTGAAAAGGCAGTTTTAAATCAAATTAAAAAAACTTGTAAAAAGTATATAAAAAAAGTTGATATTGATAGTTTAGTATCTAATGTGAAAAGTGAGAAGGATAACAAGGAAAATTTGATTATAGAAAAACAAAAACTAGAAAATAATATCAAAGAACTGGGGCTAAAAATAGATGCATTATATGAAGATAAATATAATGGGATAATCTCAGTTGATACTTATACAAGATTATCTTCTAACACAGAAAATCTAATAAGAACATACAACTCTAGAATAAAAGAATTAGAAAATTCTATTAATGAAGTTCCTAAAAAACATAATGATGAAGAAATAAAACAAAAAATAAAAGAATTAATTAGTATGAAAAAACCTACTAGAGAATTATTATTTATACTAGTAGATAAAATAATTGTTGATAAAGATAAAAATGTAGAAATAATATATAATTTTAATAAATAAAAGATTAATTAATACCCGCCTACATTCTACGACTTCGGGGGCGGAGAAGGAGCCGAAGTCATATATGCCTTAAGAAATCCAGATACCCTAGCCAAAAGAGTTCTAGAAAACATAGGAAACGCAGGACAAACAACAAGAAAATATTATCAAAGGAGACTACCAAGTGATACCTCCAAAGATTACTATTTCATTCATCGAAACACAGGTGCTCTAGAGCCGATAATAGTAGAATACGGATTTATAGATAGCACAAAAGATGCCAATTTTCTAAAAGATAACTATAAAGAACTAGCAGAAGCCGTCATATCAGCAGTCACTTCTTACATAGGAGTGCCATATACTCCACCAGAGGGACTCGTAACCAATACCTATATAGTAAAAAAAGGTGATACCCTATATTCGATAGCGGCCAAATTAGGGACAACAGTGGAAGAACTAAAAAAAGAAAACAACCTAACCACAAATAGCCTATCAATAGGTCAAGTACTAAGAATACCAAGCAAAATAATATATAAAGATGATGAAACACTTTATACAGTAAAAAAAGGCGATACCTTATATAAAATAGCCCAAGCAAACAATACCACAGTAGAAGAATTAAAAAGAATAAACGGTCTAACCACAAATACCTTATCAGTAGGACAATTACTAAAAATACCAAGTTCATTATTACCAGAGACAACATATACAGTACAAAGAGGGGACTCACTTTACTCGATAGCGGCCAAATATAATACCACAGTAGAAGAATTAAAAAGAATAAACGGTCTAACCACAAATATCCTGTCTATTGGTCAAGTACTAAAATTACCAAGCAATGAATCAGCAGCATCTCCATCAGTAGATGAAGGAATCAGTTACACAGTAAAAAAAGGCGATTCCTTATATTCCATAGCCAAAAAATATAATGTAACAATAGATGAAATAAAAGAATTAAATAATCTAACAAGCAATCTCTTATCCATCGGTCAAGTTCTATTAATACCATCAAGTACTCCACTAGAGACGACATATACAGTACAAAAAGGTGACTCCCTATACTCCATAGCCAAAAAATATAACACATCAGTAGATAAACTAAAAGAATTAAATAGTTTAACATCAAATATGCTATCAATAGGTCAAATATTAATCGTAGGATAAAATCGCAAACATATACATATATAAGAAAGTATACAACATATATTTTCTTTTTCTTTTCCCTTTCAGCCTTTCACAATTCAAGTCTTCCAGGGTATGATAGAGCCAAAGTATTGTCTCCATCATAGTATGAGTAAGCCTCCAAAAGGAGTCTTTCTCATAATCCATTTTCCTTTCCCATACCATTATCATTATCAAGATACCCCTTCAAAAAATGTTTTTCCCCATAACCTGTGGATAACTATAAAAAAATATTTCAAAAAGTAGAAAAATTGCAAAAAAATAGTTGACATCAAAGCCAAATACATAGTATAATTAATGCGAAATTAAGGCCTACCAAATTAATGCAATTTTTAAAGAATATAAAAAAAGCATTAAATAATGTGAGAAAAAAATTAAGAATCTAAGAATGGGCGAAATCCAAAGAAAAGGAGGTAATCACTAGAGTAACAACACATCACGCTCTAGTTAAAAAATCAACCAAGAAGTTTACGAAAAAATATTCCTGCACAAAAGTATAAAGTATAAATAAATATAAAAAAATAAAAATGTATAAATACAAATATATATAATAGTTCATATGTGCAATATTCCAACAAATAAGTTTCATTTTCTAATCTGATATTCTATAATTCCCTAATAAATAAAATATCAAAAGTGCAGGAATAAGCCAAAACCTTATCTACTAAATATGAAAAAATAACTATTTCCAATTACGGATAATAGTTATTTTTAAATGTCATAAATAAATTAATTACTTAATTTTAGTCTTAACATCATGACTCTCATTAGAAGTATTATTACCATCGTCAGAAGAACTCTGGTGACTATCAGACTTAATACCCATAACAATAGGTAAGATAATAGGAACTCTACCAGTCTTATCAGAAAGCATAGGAATAAGGCCATTAATAATCTCTGACTTCATATCATTAAAATTAAATACCTTTTTCTTAAGTTCCTTATTAATAATAATCTCAGCACTATGTTGAATTTCTCTAATCAAGTCAGTATTCTCATTAACAAGTATATAACCTCTAGTAGTAATCGCTGGACTAACCATCAAGATTTTCTTTTGCATATCAATGTTAGCAATAATAACCAAAATACCATTTGTACTCATAAGGATTCTGTCCTTTATAACAGCGGACCCAACATCACCGATTCTTGAGCCATCAACATAGACTTCACCAGCCTGTACTTTCCCATCTCTATGAAGATTACCCTTTTCAAGAGTGAGAACATCACCATTTTCTAAAACAAAAGTATTTCTCCTTGGAATATCACACATAACACCTAAGTCTGTGTGCTTTTTAAGCATTCTAAATTCCCCATGATAAGGAACAAAATATTTTGGTTTAAACAACCTAATCATAAGTTTAAGTTCATCCTGATTAGCATGACCTGAAGAGTGAATCTCACTCATTGCATTAGTAAATACTCTAACACCTTTCTTGTATAGTTTATTAATAGTCTTTGAAACCGATGCCGTATTACCAGGAATCGGAGAACTAGAAAATATTACAATATCATTAGGCATTAAACTAATTTGTCTGTGAGTACCCGCAGCAATTCTAGATAAAGCCGCTAGCGGTTCACCCTGACTACCAGTACATAGAAGGCATACCTCACCAGGCTTTAAATGATTAGCTTCTTCAGCAGTAATAATAATACTCTTATCCTCAAAGTATCCACACTTAAGAGCAATATCAACCATATTTTCCATACTTCTACCAAATAAAGCAATCTTTCTATTATTTTTCTTACAAGTTTCAATAATATGTTTAATTCTATAAACATTCGAAGCAAAAGTTGCTAAAATAATTCTATTACTAGTATAAGTAGCAAAAATCTCTTTAAGATTCTCATCGACAACACTCTCGCTAAGAGAAGTACCAGGACTCATCGCATTAGTAGAGTCACTCATAAGTACACTAACACCTTTCTCACCAATTCTAGCCATTTTATGTAAATTAGCCATAGGACCAATAGGAGTCATATCAAACTTAAAATCACCAGTCATAACAATAACTCCGTCAGGAGTGTCAATAGCAAGACCATGTGAATCAGGAATAGAGTGAGTAGTTCTAAAAAATTCAATATTAAAATATTTAGTCTTAATTACAGTGTCTTCGTCATAAATAACCATATCTTTGTAGACGATACTTCTCTCCTCTAATTTCTTATCAATAAGTTCCTTAGCGTTACTAGGAGCATAAATCTTTGGAATAGTAACCGATTGTAAAAGAAACGGAATACTACCAATATGGTCCTCATGTCCATGGGTAATAATAAGAGCCTTAATCTTACTTTCATTTTCCTTTAAAAAAGTATAATCCTGTATTACATAATCAATACCAAGTAAATCATCATCAGGAAACATAACACCAGAATCAACAATAATAATTTCATCATCATGCATGACAACATACATGTTTTTACCAACTTCCCCCATACCTCCTAGGGGAATAATCTTTGTATTCATTTAATTTCTCCTTTCATAAATATTTTCTCGTTAAAAAATAAAATTAAAATATTGAATTTAAAGAATAACCACTGCCTACTAATTATACAATAAAATAAGTAAAAAAGCAAATGATTTTTTCATATTCTTCTAAAAGAGCGTGAACCTGTAGTTTCCCACTCCACTTTGAAGCCTAAGGTCTTCAAAGTAAAATATGGAGTCCAAGGTCTCCATATTAAAAAACCAGCAATAAAAAACAAAAAAATACCTTGTATTTACAGTAAACCTGTGCTATAATATAACTGTCTTGAAGAAAGAGTGGCATAAAAATCCACTCTTTTATATATATTAATTAGGAGGAAAAGATGAAAATAGAAGAGCAAATAAAAGAAATGTTAGAAAAACCAGTAGAAGAAGTAGGAGTAAGGATAGATAGTATTGAACTAGCAAAAGAAGACAACAATCTATATTTAAGAATAGTAATAGATAGAGATGAAATAATAGATATAGATAAATGTGTCGAAGTAACAAATATAATAAATCCAATACTAGATAGAGAGGATCCAATAAAAGAATCATACACATTAGATGTATCGACAAAAGAGAAGGGAAGATAAAAAATGAATAGTAAACAAATGAAAGAGTTTATGAAAGCACTAGATGCAATCGTTGAAGAAAAGAAAATAGATAAAAAAGTAGTAGTAGAGGCTATGGAACAAGGAGTAGCAGCAGCCTACAAGAAAAATGAAGGTTTAACAAATGTAATGGCTAAAGTAGATGATGTAACAGGAAATATCAAAGTATACTCATACAAAACAGTAGTAGAGACAGTAGAAAATCCAGAGTTAGAAGTGTCACTAGAAGATGCTTCAAAAGAAGTTGAAGGAATCGAATTAGGAGAAACAATAATAGATAAAGAACTACCACTAAAAGACTTTGGTAGAGTAGCATCACAAACAGCAAAACAAATCGTAGTGCAAAGAGTAAAAGAAGCTGAAAAGCAAAGTATATCAGAAGAGTTCCAAGATAAAGATGGTGAACTAATGGTTGGAACACTATCAAGAGAAGACCAAAAGAATTACTTTGTTGATTTAGGAAGAGCAAGTGGTATCTTGCCAAAAGACCAAATAATACCAGGAGAAAAATTAGTAATGGGCTCTTCTGTAAAAGTATATGTATCAAAACTAGAAATTGGGCCAAAAGGACCATTTATAATGCTTTCTAGAAGTCACTATGGTTTTGTAAAAAGACTATTAGAAATAGAAATACCAGAATTATCCGATGGTACAATAATGCTATACTCAGTAGCAAGAGAAGCAGGAAGTAGAACAAAAATAGCCGTTTACACTGAATATAATAATGTTGACCCAATAGGAGCAGTAATTGGCGAAAAAGGAAGAAGAATAGGAGCAGTTCTAAAAGAATTAAATGGTGAAAAAATAGATGTAGTGCTATACGATAAAGACCCAGTTAAGTTTATTGCCAATGCTCTAAGTCCTGCTAAAGAACTAAAAGTAACTATAAAAGATGAAAATAAGAAAGAAGCACTTGCTTTAGCAAATGATAAAAATCTTTCATTAGCCATAGGAAGAAAAGGACAAAATGTAAAACTAGCATCTCGTCTTACACACTATAAAATAGAAGTAAAACCATTAGAAGCACAGCCATCAACAGTAGAAGAATCTGGTGATGAATAGTATGAAGAAAATATCACTTCGTAGATGTGTTGTAACAAAAGAACAACTACCTAAGAAAGAATTACTTCGTATAGTAAAAAATAAAGAAGGCAAAGTTTTTCCTGATATAACAGGGAAAGCAAATGGCCGTGGCGCATACATAAAAAAAGATATAAATGTATTAACGATAGCCAAAGATAAAAAAATATTAGAAAGAGCATTAGAAACAAAAATAAGTGAAGAAGTATATAATGAAATAGAAAAAATAATAAAATAGGAGGTGATACATATGATGAATGTATCCGAATATGCAAGTGATGTTGGTAAAAAGGTAGAAGAAATACTAAAATTGTGTCAAAAATTAAATATAGAGGTATCAAATGAAGAAGATATGCTATCAGACGATGACATAATAATGCTAGATAACGAAATAGCATCTCTTGATGAAGAAGAAAGTCTAGAAGACTTAGAAGAACAAGCAGAAGATTTTACTGATTCATATGAAGAAGAATTAGAGGAAGTGCAAACAATATCAAAACCCAAAAAGAAAGATAAGAACACTCAACCTAAAAAGGATAATAAAAAAGTCGAGTTCAAAGAAAAAAGAAAAGAGATGTATAAACATAAGGAAAAATTACAAGATAATACTGCATCAAATAGTGAAGATATAATAGCCTATAAAGAAAATATGACAGTAGCAGAATTATCTTCTAGTCTATCAGTATCACCAGCAGCCCTAATAAAAAAACTAATGGGTCTAGGAATAATGGCAAATATAAATGCTTCTCTAGATTTTGATACAGCCGAAATCTTAGTAGCAGACTATAATAAAACTCTAAAAAAAGAAAGTACACTAGATGAAACAAACTTCGAAGAATTAGAAATAATAGATAGAGAAGAAGATTTAGAGGAGAGACCACCAGTAGTAACAATAATGGGACATGTTGATCATGGAAAAACGACTCTTTTAGATACAATTAGAAAAACAAATGTAGCAGGTGGTGAAGCAGGAGGAATTACTCAGGCAATAGGAGCATATCAAATAGAGTATAATGGTAAAAAAATAACATTTATAGATACCCCAGGACATGCCGCATTTACTGAAATGAGAGCAAGAGGAGCATCAATAACAGATATAGTAGTCATAATAGTGGCTGCTGACGACGGCGTAATGCCACAAACAAAAGAAGCAATAGACCACGCTAAGGCTGCTGGAGTACCAATCATAGTAGCAGTAAATAAAATAGACAAGCCAACTGCTAATATAGAAAAAGTATTAACAGAAATGTCTGCTAGTGGCTTACAACCAGAAGCCTGGGGTGGAGACATAATGTTTGTTAATCTATCAGCAGTAACTGGAGAGGGAATAGATGATCTTCTAGAGAGAATACTACTACTTAGTGAAATAGGTGAATTAAAAGCGAATCCAAACCGTTATGCAACAGGAACAGTAATAGAATCAAAATTAGATAAATCAAGTGGAGTAATAACAAACTTACTTATCCAAAATGGAACATTAAGATTAGGAGATCCAATCGTTGTAGGAACAATATCAGGCCGTGTAAGAACTTTAAAAAACGATAAAGGTGAAAACTTAGTAGAGGCTCTTCCATCAATGCCAGTATCAATAACAGGATTGCCAGAAAGTCCATCTGCTGGAGACAAGTTTATGGCCTTTGAAAGCGAAAAGAAAGCTAAAAAAGTAGCAGAACAAAGACAAGAAATCGAAAAAGAAAGAAAAAATAAGCCAAAAACTCAAGTTACATTAGCAGACCTATTCAGTAGAGCTGAAAGAGGAGAAAAAGAAATAAATATAATCCTAAAGGCTGATGTAAAAGGTAGTGAAGAAGCCGTCAAAAATTCTTTACTAAAACTAGATGTTGAAGGAATAAAAATAAATGTGATAAGAAGTGGAATAGGAGCAATATCTGAAAGTGATGTCTCACTAGCAGAAGCATCAAATGCTATTATAATAGGCTTTAACATCAGACCAGAAAGCAAAATATCAGAAGTTGCTAAAGACAAAGGTGTTGACATAAGACTATATGACATCATATATAAAGTAGTAGAAGAAATGGAAGCAGCCCTAAAAGGAAAACTAGAACCAGAATATGAAGAAATCGTATTAGGAACAGCAGAAGTAAGAAAACTATTCAAATTCTCAAAAGTAGGTACAATCGCAGGCTCTTATGTAACATCAGGAGTAATAAAAAGAGGAGCAAAAGCAAGAATAGTAAGAGATGGTGTAGTAGTAATAGATAGTACCATAGCAAGTTTAGCAAGAGAAAAAAATGAGGCTAAAGAAGTAAAACAAGGATTAGAATGTGGAATAACTATAGAAAACTTTAATGATATAAAAGAAAAAGATGTTATTGAAGCATATGAACTAAAAGAAATAGAGAGGTAGTTTATGGCAATAGATAGATATTATAAACAATCAAAAGCAGATATAAATAAACCAGTAAGAGAAGGAATGATGAGTAAGATAGATACCGAAGCACAGAAAGAGAAATTACAAAAAGAGAGGTATGAAGAAAGAGGCAGCGGAAGATATGTAGGAAAAGGCTTTGAAGATAGATTATCTGCTAGAAGATATAATTATGAGAAAGTAAATCCACTAGATGTAAGAAAAGAAGGTACTACTATGTCTGCTGATGAAAAATCATATCATTATGGATACTATGAAAGAGCAAATGAAATACTTGTTTTAAAAGTTAGCCATCCCGAAATAAGAAGCCAAGCCAGTTTATACGATATAGGATACAATGATTCAGAGAATAATATATCACTAGAAGATATCCCTAAAGAAATAAAAAATAATAAAGAGTATCTAGAAGGCTATAAAATGGGACTAGAAAAATTAGCAAAAGGAAATAATGTCACTAGGAGATAGAAATGGCACAGAAAATAACAATTAAAGAAAAAATTAGGGAAGAAAAAATTGCTAGACAGGCAAGCCTATCAGAAATAATGAAAACATCTCAAAGAGAGGATAGGGCAAAAGAGTCATATGCAAAAATGGGAACAAGAACTTTTATTCCTATAGGAGTTGAAGATAGACTAAAAGGAAATCCATATGATGAAGCATCATTAAAAGATAAAAAAATAGTAATTAGTATAACTAAAGGAGATATAATCTCATATCACTATGGTTACTATAAAAGGGCAAACGAAATAATAGCTTTAAGAATAAAATATCCCGAGATAAGAAAAGACTTAGTAGTCAAAGAAATTGGATATAGTGATGCCAAAAACAATATATCACTAGAAGATATCCCTGAAGAAATAAAAAATAGTAAAGAGTATCTAGAGGGATATAGAGAAGGACTAAAGAATAAAAAAGAAGGCATAAAGAAAGTAGGTAGATAAAATGTCATCACAGTCATATTCACCAGGTGAAAAAATAAAAACAAAACCACCTGTTTTAAATAGACAAAAGATTAGTATAGAAAAAAATGATCAAATAATAAAAAGAAAATTAGATGAAAAAAAATTAAGCAAAACTATGCCGAAAGAGGAACAAAAAGATTCATAAGCGAAGGTGCTGAAGATAGATTGTGTGCAGTTCCGTATAATATAAATAATTTAGAAAAGCACAGGTCAAAAAGAGTCTTGACTATTGTAGAAGGAGACATAACATCTTACCACTATGGTTACTATATAAGAGGTGTAGAAAAACTAGTAAACATAATAAAGTATCCAGAAATTAAACCAGGGTTAGATATAGAAGCCATAGGATATAATGATTCTCAAGATGAAAATATAAATATAGAATTACTACCAGAGGAAATAAAAAATTGCAAAGAATACCTAATAGGATATAAAAAAGGACTAGAAGGAAAACACAAAGCAAAGTAGAAAGGAATGAACATTATGAGTATACATCGTAAAACATATCCAGATACAAGAAGATATACAGCAATAGTAAAGGAAATAGCACAAAATAAGTATAATCGAATTGAGGCTGAAGACAGGAGAGTAAAAGCCGAAAGTGAAAAAACAATTATTGCAAAACCATTGCCAGAAGAAATGGTATACAAAAATGCTCTAATAGAGATTGGTAGGCAATCATATTTTACTGAGGTATTTGAAGGAATACCAGAAAGTAAACAGATATTAGAAGTTCAAGGTTTCATATATCCTGTAAGAGAATCACACTTCTATATAATAGGTCGCCAAAATGCTGAGAAGCTAGTAAAAACAGGAGTAGCAACAATGGAAAACTATGGAGATTTTTGCGCAGTAGAAGCCTCTAAAAAGCATAGATAAAGGAGAGTAATAATGGAAAGAAAAAAAGGAATAAATGTTTCAAATACATTAACAGATATGAAGAACGAAATAAGGTTAAAAAAACTATATGAACAAAAAGATAAACTAAAAAAATTAAGTGATATAGAAAGACAATATAAAAGCGAAATAGAGAATGCTGGTAGAGTATCCTACTTTACTGAAGTGTTTGAAGGTATTCCACTTGAAAATCAAAATCCAGAAATCGAAGGATATGGAGACCCGAGAAAATCAGTAATTTTTGATAAAGGTCGTGAAATTGCGGAAAGACTAGTAAGAAATAACATAGCTAATATGGAAAATTATACAGATTTTTGTAAAGTAGAAACAAGTAAAGCAAGAAAAGGAAGATAATTATGAGTGTAAAATTAGATAGATTAGGGCACATCTTTACTGAAGCAATATCAAAAATAATAAATGAAGAAGTAAAAGATGATGATATCAAATTTGTAACCATAACCGCCGTTGAAATAACAAATGACTTATCTTATGCTAAAGTATATTTTACTAATCTAATAGACACTGATAGAGAAAAAGTAACTAAAGCTCTAAATAGAGCAAGTTCCTTTATTCGTGGTAAATTATTTGATGAAGTAGAAATAAGAAAAATGCCTGAGTTAACATTTGTTTATGATGAATCAATTGAATATGGTAACAAGATAGAAAAAATAATTAATGAAATAAATAAGGAGGAGTAAGTATGAACAATATTATTGACAAAGTATTAACAAGCAATAATATTGTTTTACTTTGTCACAATAATCCTGATGGTGATGCCATAGGTAGTACATTAGCCATGTATCATACCTTAAAGAAATTAGGTAAAGAAGTAGATATAGTAATTAAAGAGCCACCTAAAAGATTTAACTTTCTAGAGGGCTTTCAAGATATCAAAGAAGAAAGTAATAAAGACTATGATACCGCTATTATATTAGATACTGCTAATATCGATAGAGTAAATGATCCAAGTGATATCTTAAATAAAGTAAAGAGAAAATATGTAATTGACCATCATATCAGTAATACTAAATATGGAGATGAAAATCTAGTTAAAGAGCGTCCTGCCTGCTGTCAGATAGTATATGAAATAATAAAAGAATTAAATATCGAGATAACCAAAGAACTAGGAGAATCTCTAATGACAGGTTTACTTACTGATACAGGTGGTTTCTCTCATCAAGATGTTTTACCAAGTACTTTTGCTATGGCTGAAGACTTAAGTAAAATAGTAAATATATCATCTTTATATGATAAAGCCTTAAGAACAATAACAAGAAATCAGTTTAATATTAAGAAAATAGCCCTAGATAATTTAGAGTTCTATTATGATGGCAAGGTAGCCATATCTTATATAACAGAAGAAGATATGATAAATACAGGAGTAGACCAAAATGACTGTGGTATTCTAGTAAATATCCCTCTAGAAATAGAAGGAATAGAAGTATCAATATTCTTAAGAAAGTATAAAGAAGAAATAAGAGTATCACTTCGTAGTAAACATATTAATGTAAATGAAATAGTAAAAGTATTTGGTGGCGGAGGCCATATTAATGCTGCCGGTGTAACAGTAAAGATGCCTTATGAAGAAATAAAAAAACAAGTACTAGAGGAAGTAGGTAAGAGAATCAATGAATGGAGTATTAGTAGTAAATAAACCAAAAGATTATACAAGTAGAGATATCGTAAATATCATATCTAAAAAGTTTAATACCAAAAAAGTAGGTCATACTGGAACATTAGACCCATTAGCAGAAGGCGTTCTAATAGTACCGATAGGCAAAGCCTTAAAAGTAGCAGAACTACTAACATCAGAAACCAAAGAATATGTAGCAGAAGTCATACTAGGTTATGAAACAGATATGTTAGATATAACAGGAACAGAAATAAAAAGAAATATTCCCAAAGTAACTAAAGAAGATATTGAGAAAACACTAAAAAAATATACTACCAAATATCTTCAAGAAGTACCCATGTATTCAGCAGTCAAAGTAGGAGGAAAAAAACTCTATGAATATGCTAGGAATAACATACCCGTAACTCCACCTAGTAAAGAAGTAGAAATATATTCCCTAGATTTACTAGAAGGCCCCAAGTATCTAACTAATACTATTGAGTTCAAAATAAAATGTAAAGTGAGCAAAGGAACATATATAAGAAGTCTAATTAGAGATATAGCTTATGACTTAAATACCTATGGAACAATGAAAAACCTAGTACGAACAAAGCAAGGAATCTTTTCCCTAGAAGACTCCTATACACTAGAAGATATTCAAAATGATAACTATAAATTACTTACCATAAGAGAGGTACTGCCAAATATTCCCGTAACCATAATAGAGGGAGATACCCTAAAGAAAGTACAAAATGGTATGTCTCTTCCCATCTTTTTCAATTCAGAATTATCATTACTAATAGACCATAAAGGAAGAGAAATAGCTATCTATAAAAAAGAAGAAAATATGGATAAACCATATAAAATGATTGAGGTAAACAATGAATAAAATAAGAGTAATGAATGAACTACTATCAAATAAAATAGCAGCAGGAGAAGTAGTAGAAAAAGTTGTATCAATAGTAAAAGAATTAGTAGAAAACTCCGTTGATGCTAAAGCAACAAATATTAAAATAGATTTAAAAGAAGCTGGTATTCGTGAAATCGTCGTAACTGATAATGGTATCGGTATGAATAGAGAAGATGCCCCATTAGCTTTTCAAAGACATGCAACTAGTAAATTATATACCGATGATGACTTATGGAATATATCTTCCCTAGGTTTTAGAGGAGAAGCTCTTCCCTCAATCGCCGCTGTATCCGATGTCGTATTAAAGACTTGTGAAGGTGAAGTAGGAACTATGGTGCATATCAAGGGTGGTAAAATAGAGAAAGTAACAAGTTCCGAGGCAAGAGTAGGTACTCAAATAACCGTAACTAGTATGTTTTATAATACTCCCGCTAGACTAAAGCATCTAAGAAGTCCTTATGCTGAACTAGCAAATGTTGTCGAATATGTCAATAAAATGGCCTTGTCATATCCTAGTATCAAGTTTAGACTAACTAATGACGATAAAGAAATCCTAAATACCGATGGCAGTGGTAATCAATTAAAAGTAATAAAATCAATCTATGGACTAGATGTTGCTAAAAGAATGCTAGAGATAAAAAATGCCAATGATGACTATGAACTAACCGGTTATATATCACTACCTGAAGTAACAAGAGCCAATAGAAATCATATGACTATTCTTGTTAATAATAGAGTAATCAAAAATCAATATCTAAATAAAATAATTAATGATGCCTATTCTTCATTCAAAGAAGATACTCGTTATCCAATCGTTGTCATAAATATAAATACTGACCCATCCCTAATCGATGTCAATATTCATCCATCCAAACAAGATATCAAGTTTAGTAATTTTGAAGATTTAAAAGTCCTAATCGAAGATACCATCATAAGTACTATCAAAAAGAAAATACTAATACCTAAGATAGAAACCAAAGAAGAGGGACCAGAAATAACATATAAAAATTTAACCTTGAATCTAGATAGAAATAACATAGCACCAAAAGAAGAAGAAAAAATATATCCAGATGAAAATAAAGAAAGATTAAATAATCTAGTTAACTTTATTGAAGAACCAAATAATGAGTATGATACTGAAGAAGAAAAAGAAGACTATGCTGAAGAAATAGTCCATGACAAATTACCAGAGTTATATCCAATAGGACTAGCCTTAGGAACCTATATCGTTTGTGAAAATGAAAAAGGAATATATCTAATTGACCAACATGCTGCAGAAGAAAGAGTAAACTATGAACGAAATTATTACTTATTATCACATCCTAATAACGATACCATCTCTCCGTTAGTACCAATAGTAATAACATTACCCAATAATGAATATATCAAAATAAAAGAAAATCTAAATATAATGGAAGAATTAAATTTTGAAATAGAAGAGTTTGGTATTAATTCCTTTAGAGTAATATCTCATCCAACCTGGGTACCTAAGGGTAGAGAAGAAGAAATAGTAAAAAGAATATTTGAAGAAATACTATCTAAAGGTAAAGACTTTACACTAGGAAAGTTTAGAGATAACCTAGCTAAGTTAGTAAGTTGTAAAATGAGTGTCAAGGCTAATACTAGAATAACTAAAGAGGCCCAAGAAGAAATTATAAACAAACTAAGAAAGTGTAATAATCCCTATAATTGTCCCCATGGTAGACCAACGATAATTCATTTTACCATATATGAAATAGAAAAAATGTTTAAAAGAAGTGTTTAAAGTACTTCAGAGCCTAAGGTCTCTTTCGTGTTATAGAAAGCCTAAGGTCTTTCTATAATAATTTAGAGCCTTAATAATAAGTCTCTAAATTAAAAATATGTTTGACATACACCATAGATTATGCTATTATAAGTGGCAAGTGAGGTGATATTATGTCATATGAAACAGATATAATGAGAAATTTAACATTAGCCTTAAGAGAAAACAACAAAAATATCGAAGTATTAAAATATTTATCATTAGAATTAAGAAGAGCTAATGAATTAAAAGAAATAGAACTAGGCTTAAGAAAAGTAGAAGATTATTCATTTAATCAAAATAATCAAAAGAAGAAGATAAAATAAACATCTTCTTTTCTTTAAAAAGGAGGACAATATGCATAAAATAATTGTCATAACAGGACCAACAGCAGTAGGAAAAACAAAATTAAGTATTGAACTAGCCAAAAAATATGATGGTGAAATAATAAATGCCGATGCCGTTCAAGTATATAAAGGATTAGATATAGGCAGTGCTAAAGTGACAGAAGAAGAAAAAGAAGGTATTCCTCATCACTTATTAGATTTTAAAGAAGTAACCGAAGAATATACCATCTATCACTATCAAAAAGATTGCCGTGAAAAAATAAAAGAAATTCAAAGTAGAAATAAAACACCCATTCTAGTAGGAGGAACAGGCTTATATATCAAAGCAGCCTTATATGATTATAAATTATCTGAAGAAAAAAGTATAAATACTTATGATAACTTAACTAATGAAGAAATATATGAAGAATTAAAAAAACTAGATAAAGATATCATAATAAATAAAGATAATCGTCGTAGATTAATAAGAGCAATCAATTATTATAAAGAAAATAATGAATCAATAAGTAAAAATAAAACTAATAAATTATTATATGATGTAATCTTTATTGGACTTACTACAGATAGACAAGTACTATATGATAAAATAAATAAAAGAGTAGATGAAATGATAAGTCAAGGACTACTTGAAGAGGTAAAATTCTTCTACGACAAAGGTATAAAAACAAAACCATTACTAAATGCTATTGGCTATCGTGAAATCTATAATTATTTAGATGGTAATTGTACTAAAGAAGAAGCAATTGAAAAAATAAAACAAAACTCTAGACACTATGCCAAAAGACAATATACCTTCTTTAACCATCAATTACCAGTAGGTTGGTTTGAAACAGATTATAATAATTTTAATAGTACCATAAAAAAAGTAGAAAGTTATATCGAAAATAACTAACTACTTTTATTCTTTTTTATTTAAGAAAGATTTAAGTTCATCTGGTGATTTACCATTAATAATAATATCATAAGTAAGGTCAATAATTGGCATCTTAATCTTCTTATTTTTAATTAATTTTCTAATAGACATAAGAGTATATAATCCCTCGATAGTGGTACTTTCAATATACTTATCAATTTCTTCTTTACTTTTACCTTCACCAATAATTTTACCAAGAGTATAATTTCTACTTTTAACGGAAGTACAAGTAAGAAGAAGGTCTCCAAAACCAGCAAAAGAAAGAATCGTTTTCTTACTACCACCAAGAGCCTTAATCAAATCCTTAATATCATGTAGAGATTCTGTAATAAACATACTACTAGTAGAAATAGGATATCCCATACCATCAAGTATTCCAGCACTAATTGCAATAACATTTTTAATAGCACCACATATTTCAGTACCAATAACATCTCTAGTATTTCTTAACTTAACATAATCATTTCTCATACCTTTAATAACTGCATCCTTAGCATAATTACTTTTAGTAGCAAGAGTAAGTCCAATAGGTACTTTATACACAATATCAACAGCAAATGTACCACCAGAAATAATAGCAATATTGCTAGTTCTAATATTATCTCTAATAACATCATATAAAAATCTACAAGTATGTTGTTCAATACCTTTAGAGGCAATACAAACAACTTGTTTACTATTATAATATTTTTTTAATTCTTTACTAGTTGTGTCTAAAAACTTAGCAGGAATAGCAATCATAATAAGATTAGCCTTATCAACAACCTCTTTCATATCAGTACTAATAACAATATCCTTAGGAATCACAAAATCTACTTTATCACTCTTACCTTCTTTAAGTAGGAGATTCCTCTCTTCTTCACTATTAGTCCACATCTTAATACTACATTTATTATCATAAAAAATACTAGCAAGTGCCATACCATAAGCACCAGTACCAATTATAGCAACTTTCATTTAATCATCACCTTTTCATTAATAACAATATCAAAATAATTACTAGGAGTTTCAAACACCTTAGTAACACCCTTTTTAGGTAGTATAATTTTGTTTCTAGATAAATCCTTGTAAAAGAATAAAACCCTATTATCTTTATCACACATAATAACATCAATATTCTCTTTCATAAAAAAAGTATGAATACTATTACATCTATCAAATAAAAGAGCCTTATCAATATTTATAGTAAACATAAATCCCTTTAATCTAGAAAAAAAGTTTTTACATTCATATAAATCAATATCTTTATTCTTGTATACCAATTTCATTCTACCACCTATACCAATTATATATATAAACAAAAAAAATATCAAGGTAATATTGATAAAAAAACTCATTTATGATAATATATACTTAGTGGAGGATAGAATATGAAAAAATTGAATAAGAAAGGTTTTACCTTAATAGAGTTAATAGCGGTAATTGTAATACTATCAATAATATTAGTGTTTGTAGTACCAAATCTATTAGATACTTATAAAAGAAGTAAATTAAAAACAGAAAAGGCATTTGTAGACCAATTATCTAAAGGAATAGAAAGTTATATAACATTATATAGCAATGAAATGTCTTTTTCAAAAGTTGATGGAAATTTTGTAAAAGAAATAACTGACAATAGAAGTGATAAACCAAGTTATGATGTTGATGTTTATAAGGCTGATATAACAGTTAAAGATATAATAGATAAGAATATTATTGAATCATCAGAATATATAAATCCAGGAAATAGAGGAGATAATACTAAAAAATGTAAACCAGAAACTGATACAATAACAGTATATCGTGACTCTGATTTTGTTTACTGTTTTAAAATGCCTCCGATGGACTGTTTAACTGATGATTTCAAATCAGAAGAAGGCTATGTAAAAGACGGGTATGTTTTAGATACTTGTATTTGGAAACCAAAAGAGTAGAAAGGAAATAAAATGACAATAATAATACTATCAATAATATTTTTAATAGTAGACCAAATAACAAAAATATTAGTAGTAAACTCTCTTGTACCAGGAGAAAATATAGAAATAATAAAAAATATATTTAACATAATATACACAAATAATACAGGAGCAGCCTTTAGTATATTATTAGGAAAAAGAATATTCTTAATAGTAGTAGCAGTCCTAATAATAGGAGTGCTACTATATTATATAAAAAGGAATAAAATAGAAAAGAAGATAGACATTATAGCACTATCTTTCGTAATTGGAGGCTCGCTTGGTAATTTAATAGATAGAATAGTAAGAGGTTATGTAATAGATTTCATATCAATAAAAATAGGAAATTATAATTTTCCAATATTTAATGTAGCAGATATTTTAATAGTAATAGGAGTATTTCTATTACTATTAAGTAGTAGAAGGAGGCAGTCAGATGATAATAAATGAAAACGATATAGGAAAGAGAATAGATAAATATCTAACAGATAGTACAGAGTATACAAGAAGTAAAATACAAAAAATGATAGATAATGGAAATATATTAGTAAATGGAAAAGAAGTAAAATCAAGTTATATCTTAAAAGAAAATGATAACATAGAAATAAGTGAGTATATAGAAGAAACAGATATTATTCCAGAAAATATCCCCCTAGACATATATTATGAAGATGAAGACTTAATCGTAGTAAATAAACCAAGTGGCATGGTAGTACATCCTGCCCCTGGTAATTATACAGGAACACTAGTAAATGCTTTAATGTATCATACCAATAACTTAAGTACAGTAAATACAAGCATTAGACCAGGAATAGTTCATCGAATAGATGCTGACACATCAGGACTTTTATTAGTAGCCAAAAATGATGAAGCACATAATGTATTAGCGGACGCTATTGCCAAAAAAGAAGTAGTACGAGAGTACATTGCTTTAGTTGAAGGAATTATACTAGAAGATACTGCTACTATTGATGCACCAATTGGTAGAGATAAAAACAATCGTAAGAAGATGGCTGTTACAAGTGAAAATTCTAAAGATGCTATAACTCATATTAGAGTATTAGATAGATTTAAAGATTCAACACTAATAAGATGTAAACTAGAAACAGGAAGAACACATCAAATAAGAGTACATCTAAATTATATAGGACATCCAGTAGTAAATGACCCAGTATATGGATACAAAAAATTAATAGATAAAGACTTTGGACAAATGTTACATGCTGAAAAATTAGGCTTTGTTCATCCAAGAACAAAAGAATATATGGAATTTACTGCTCCAGTACCAGAAAGATTTAAAGAAATATTAGAAATATATAAACAAAAATAAAAAATGAATAAAAATCTTCTAAAATATTCATAACGAATATGAAAGGAGATTTTTTTAATTATGTCACGCCATAAAGTAGAAATAACTGGTGTGAATACTGCGAATATAAAAGTATTAACAAATGAAGAAATGATAGAATTATTTAAAAAAATGAAAGAAGGAGACCCCTTTGCTAGAGAGGATTTAATAAATGGAAATCTAAAACTAGTTCTTAGTATCTTAAGAAAGTTCTCTGGTAAAGTCGATAATCTTGATGATTTGTTTCAAGTCGGATGCCTAGGACTAGTAAAAGCAATAGATAATTTTGATACAAGTTACGATGTAAGACTATCAACATACGCTTGCCCTATGATAGAAGGAGAAATAAAAAGATATTTAAGAGATAATAATACACTGAGGATATCCAGAAGTATAAAAGATTTAGCCTATAAAACATTAAAATTAAAAGAAGAATTATCAGTTGGTGGAAAAGAACCCTCTAATAAAGAAGTAGCAGATATCCTTCAAGTAACAGAGTATGATATATCAGTAGCCCTAGACTCTTTAAGAGAACCAGTAAGTATGTATGAACCAATATATAATGATGGAGGAGATACAATATATCTTTACGACCAAATAGCAGTAGCCGAAGATGAATATGGATTAGATAGTAGGCTTGCTCTTGATAAAGCAATGAAAAATCTAAAGGCAAGAGAATTAAACATTCTAAAAGATAGATTTATTGTTGGAAAAACTCAAATGGAAATAGCGGAAGAATTAGGAATATCGCAAGCCCAAATATCGCGTATTGAAAAAAATGCCATAAATAGTATCAAAAAAAGTATCCGATAAGCATATATTTGATTAGGTGATAAAAGTGAGATTATCTGATTTACAAACAAAAGAAATAATAAATATGACAACAGGCAAAAGACTAGGAATGATAATAGATGTTATCATAAATGCCGAAGGAAATATAAAGTCTCTTATTTTAGAGGAGAAAAAGATGAAAAGATTATCAAGTCGTGAAGAATATGAATTAGATTGGAAACAAATAACCAAAATAGGAGATGACATCATATTAGTAAAGGATAAATATGTTGAATAATACTTGTTAAAAATAAATATTTATATTATAATTAACTTAAGGTGATTATAATTATGAATAGAAAAGGATTTACATTAATAGAGTTACTAGCAGTAATAATACTAGTAGCATTAATTGGGGTATTAGTAATACCAAGTGTAATAGATACCGCAAAACAAACAAAACAAAAAGCATATGATATATTAATAGAAAATATAGGAACAGCGGCTAAAACATATTTTGAAGAATGTGAATATGGAGATTTAAATAATGAAGTAAAATACGGAAGCTATGCCTGCACAATAAATGATGATAACTCTATAGAAACAACACTAGGAACTTTAGCCAATCTAGGATTCTTACCAACAAAAGATACAGAAACAAAAAATGGTAAAACGCTAAAAGTAGTAAAAGACCCTAGAAACCAAGATAATGATATGTCAGATTGTCAAATAAAAGTAATTAAAGAAACAACAGAAAATACAGATTCACATGGAATAAAAATAAAAAAAATAACATATAAACTATCAAAAGTATCAGGCGGAGATAATTGCCCTTCTGAAGAAGACCTAGAAAAAGTGGTAATAAAATGATACAATTAATAGGAAATAAATGGGATGAAGTACTAGCAGAAGAATATCAAAAAGAGTACTTCAAAAAAATAATATTATATATAAATAAGGCCTACAAAGAAAGACCAATATTCCCACCTAAAAATTATATATTAAGAGCACTATCATTAACAGATTATGATAATGTAAAAGTAGTAATATTAGGACAAGACCCATATCACGGAGTAGGAGAGGCCAATGGGCTAGCCTTTTCCGTAAATAATGGAGTAAAATTACCACCATCGCTAAAGAACATATATAAAGAATTAAAAGATGATTTAAATATAGAAATATCAAATAAAGGGGATTTAACCTGTTGGGCAAAAGAAGGAGTACTATTACTAAACTCTGTTTTGACAGTAGAAAAAGATAAGCCAGCTTCTCATAAAAATTTAGGTTGGCAGAACTTTACAGATGCAATCATAAAAAAAGTAAATGACAAAGAAGAGCCCGTAGTATTTATACTTTGGGGTAACTTTGCCAGAAGTAAAAAAAGTCTAATAACAAATCCCAAGCACCTAATTTTAGAGTCAACCCATCCATCACCATTTTCCAGTAATAATGGCTTTTTTGGAAGTAGACCATTTTCCAAAACAAACAATTTCCTAAGAAAAAATAACATAAAAGAAATAGACTTTACTATAAAATAGTATAAAAGAGTAAAATATAGGCAACATATAACTGGTGATACAATGTACTATATAAACTCTTTTTTCTTATATTCATTATTAGGATTTATAGTAGAAAGTACAATCTTCAAAAATACAATCTTAAAACCAAGTGGAGTATTAAATGGACCAATAACTCTCGTATACGGAGTTGGAGGAATTGTATTATTAATAGTAAACAAATACATAATAGACAAAATAAAAACAAAAAAAATAATAAAAATAATAATATCATTCATAATATATACCATAGTCCTAACGCTAGTAGAACTAATATGTGGATATCTATGTCATCTCATATTTAATGTCGATATGTGGAATTATACAGACAAAAAAAATAATATAGGGAAATACATATGTCTAGAGTACATAGGAGTATGGGGAATATATGGATTAATAACAACATACATAATCAAACCATATATAGATAAAATAATAAAACTAATACCAAAGGATTTAACATATATATCAATACTAATATTAGCCTTAGATATTATAATAACAATAATAACAAAATAAAAAGATTATAACTTAAAATCGTTATAATCAGCATCACTCATATCTTTTCTATCAAAGAAAAGCTTTTCTTTATATTTAGCAAATGTAGCAATAACATTACTAGGAAACTTCTTAAGTAAAGAATTATAAATAGAAATATTATCATTATAATATTGAGTAGCATTATCAATCTTAATATCAATATCCTCAATCTGTTTACAAATCTTTTTAATCTCATCACTTTTATTGACAGAAGGGAACTCAAGTATTAAACCATTAAGTTCATTAGAGGCTCTCATCAAAACCCTATAAAGTTCAAAATTACCAATCTTTCTACTTCTAAGTTTAACAATCTCTCCAAATACTTCCTTATCGCTATCAATATTACTCTTAACAATAGGAATACATCTATTAATAAGGTCATACTTATTTCTCAAATAATTATCAATCATACTTTCAACCTCATTAATCTTAATAATATACTCTTGAAACTTATTATAAACAGTAGCAGAAAAAATAGCAATAATACAAACAAGAAGAATAATAACAAAAATACAAATCATTAAACCTTCCATAAATACCACATCCTAAATAAATTATAACAAAATAGAGTAAATATTTCAATAACAAAAAATAGATAAAGAAAAAAATAATACAAAATTGTATTATTTATGTAAAGTCTTTAATAAAATTAATAGATTCATCAAAAGTAACAAAATCAAGATAAATCATTAAAATTAAGTACCATTCCCCAGTATTAGGATTAGAAACAATAATATGGTCTCTACCAGATTGCTCAATAATTCCTTCAAAAACCCTATCTTGCCATTCCTTAGAGCCTGGTACAGTAATATGAAACTTAGCCTTTTTACCTCTATTTAATCTTAAGATGTTCTCAATATAAGATTGTTCCGATGTAATAGGAGTATTATTACTCTGTGTCATTTCATAACTAGGAACAGACTGTTGATTAGGAACAGAACTATTATTAAGTGGAACACCAGGAAATACAGGATTTTGATAATATCCATTATTCATAAAATCACCTCTTCAGTATAAATATATGAAACAACTTTTACACTATAACAAAAAAATATGTCAACTAAAGTAACACTCACTTTACAAAGAAAAAAAATAAAATTATAATAAAAACGAGGGTGATAGAAAATGAAAATAAAAATAGGTATTTCAAATAGACATGTTCATCTAACCAAAGAAGATGTAGATATACTATTTGGAAAAGATTACAAATTAACACCAAGAAACTACTTATACCAACCTGGACAATATGCAACCGAAGAAACAGTAACACTAAAAACACAAAAAAACATAAAAGAACATGTAAGAATAGTAGGACCAATCAGGAGTTACACACAAGTAGAAGTACTAGAAGAAGATAAAGAATATTTCGGAATAAATCCACCAACAAGAAACTCCAAAGATTTAGAAGGCTCGGAGACAATGACAATCATAGGACCAAAAGGTGAAATAACAAAAGAAAATATATGTATAATTGCCAATAGACATATCCATATTAATACTAGAGACAAAAGAAAATATAAAGAAGATGATATCGTTTCCGTAACCATAAACAATCAAACACTAGATAATGTTCATATCAAAATAGACGATACATACAAAACAGAATTACATATCAATAAAGATGATGCAATAAAAAATAACATAACAAGTGAAAGTGTGGCTATACTAAAGGAGGATTAAAATGTTCTCACAAATAAAAAAAATAATAAAATCATCAAAAAAAGAAGTAATACATAAAGTAGTTACTTCTCTTTTTATACAAGGACTTGCTCTCGTAATACCAGTATTTTGGAGTAATACAATAAATGAAGTAACAGAAGGAAACTATAAAGTAGGACACTATCTAATAATAATAACCTTAATGTTATCACTATTTTATTATCTATGGTCATACCTAAATCAAAAAGTATGGTATACATTGTATAACAAAATATATACCGACTATACAGCACTAACCATATCAGAAACAAAAAACATAAACAAAATAAATCTAGGAGAATACACAAACATATTAAATAATGACATAGACATAATCAGTAATTTTCTATGTAATCTCGTAACAAGAATATTTCAAATCATAGAGTTCTTTATAATATATGCCTATTTTATAAGTTTTAACTTCACAATATTCCTAATAACAATAATAGTATCAATACTAATGGTAATTGTATATATAAAAGCAGGAACCAAAGTACAAAGACTAAATATCAAAAGAAAAGCAACATTAGATAACAAAACAATAATGTTACATAAATTATATTCCGCATTAGCGGGAAAAAAGAGCACAATAACAAGTACAATGAATCTTTTCAATAAAGACAATAAGTCATATTTAAGAGCCAATTACAAATATAATGTAATAATACAAGGAATAATATACTTCGTATTAGGAGTAATAGAAGTATCAAGATATGCCATAATACTATATTCAATACACTTAGTAAGTATAGGAAATATTGAAATAGGAACAATACTATTAATATATAGTTATTATGACAAAATATTATCAAACTTTGAAGTATTAGGAACCATAACCGCAGACTACCAAAGTTTTAGCGTATCATCAGCAAGACTAAATAAAATAATAGTAAAAGAAAACATTGCAAACTAAAATTAACTATGATAAAATAAAAACGTGATGCAAATGAAGAACATAATAATAAAAATAATAAAGAACTATCAAAATATACCATTCAAATCCCATGATAGTTGTAAGTACATTCCAACATGTTCTAACTATATGATTGAAGCATTAGAAGTTCACGGATTAATAAAAGGATTATATTTAGGTATTAAAAGAATATTAAAATGCAATCCATTTACTAAAAATAAATATATCTATGATCCAGTACCTAAAAAACATTAGTTATTCTTAATAGACCCTAAAATAAATATAATTTGTTGCGAAACTCACACAAATTAAAATTGAGTACTTCCAACATCACAATTAGAATTTATCCATTAACAATCAAAAGATTTATTAATTAAAATATGAAGTGCAACAAATAAATTTGAAAAAGACACGTGAATAGTCTATAATATCTTTTTGCTTAAAAAGAAAGGAAGATTCACATGTCTTGTATAAATAATACTACAGAAACAAAACAAAAGCAATACCATCATCTTACAGAAAATGATAGAGCTAAGATTCAATCCTTAGTTGAACAAAAAGATGAGAAAGGAAAAAGACTATTTAACAACACTTATATAGCAAATTATATTGGCGTTGACAAATCTACTATATCTAGAGAACTTAGAAATAGAAAATCTTATAGACTAATGATTAGATCTGGTAAAAGTATTCCAAAACCATATAATGCAGTTGATGCTCAAAATAATTATATTTTTAATATAAATAGTATTTAGGAAAGGAGGAAACAAATGAAAAATGAATTAATAATAAAAAAATGTCAAAAATGTGGCACATTGGTTGAGGTAATCAATGACTGTAACTGTAGCGACTGTGGAATAACTTGTTGTGGTGAACCTATGGTAAAGTTAATTTCAAATAGTGGTGATGCATCGTTCGAAAAACATATTCCAACTATTGAACATGTTGATGATGAAATACTTGTAAAAGTAAATCATGTTATGGCAAAAGAACATTATATTAAATGGATTGCACTGGTTAATGACAAAGATATTTATAAAGTTAAATTATTGCCAGAGCAAAATGCAGAATGTAAATTCAAATATATAAAGGGATCAAAATTATATGCATATTGTAATAAGCATGGACTTTGGTCTTGCGATGTAGAATAATAAATAGTTATTTGTATTATAATTGTTAAAAGTCTTTGACAAACTTCCAAAGACATTTGGTAGAAATCCATTACTAACATATATATAATTGTTAGTGAAAGGAGGAATAAAATGAAGTTAGGAGATAATATTTTCAAACTAAGAAAAGATTGCAAACTTTCACAAGAACAATTAGCAGAAAAAGTTGATGTTACTAGACAAACAATATCAAATTGGGAGCTTGGCGAAACTTCACCAAATCCTGAACAGTTAAAATTATTATCTAAAGCATTAAATGTTAGTATTGATGAATTATTAAATAATGACATTAAACAAGTATTAGTAGAAAAAGTAAATAATACCGAAAAACTTGCCGAAATAATAATTAAAATACTAAAAGTCTTGGGAATAATTTTTATTGTTGGTTTTGCTATTACTATTTTCATAAATATTATGTTTGGTGCTAAAAAAGGTTCTATGACTATAAAAGAAAATCAAACTGTTCTTCTTAATTGTCAACTGAATAGTGAAAAGTATACTTATCTAATAGAATATGATAAAGATGATAATATTATTGATGCTAGTGGTAGTGATTATATTGTAAACATTATTAAAGATAAACAGTTTAACAAAGCTAAAATTTTAGTAAAATATATTGAATCATATTTTGAAGATAACGGTGGGAAATGTTAATTTAATAATA
>ERZ780149.1067-NODE-1067-length-31909-cov-3.775287_pt1 | contig 31909 bp, 29 predicted proteins | sample MGYA00511367_ERZ780149 | MGnify/ENA primary metagenome ERZ780149 (study PRJEB29588, sample SAMEA2153852) | human gut metagenome | biome: human gut; feature: human-associated habitat; material: faeces | place: Denmark | collected 2008/2010 ... | reverse complement strand
AAAATTACCCCGCAAAGATAAAAGTTAACTTTATCTTGCCCATTCCGGGCAAAATATAGTTCGTTAGTGACATTGTGTCTATAACATCCCATAACCCGATAACCCTCAACTTTCGCTTGCGAAAGTTGAATTCCGGAATTCATTAGGTGTCATCCCCGTCATCTTCTTGAACATGCGGGTGAGGTGATGAGGGTATTTGAATCCAAGTTCGTAGGCTATTTCACTTACGTTCAGTTCACCCTCCGAGAGCCGATGTTTGGCGAGGCTTATAATATATTTATGTATATACTCCTGCGGTGTGATACCCGTTTCGCGTTTTATAAGGTCTCCAAAATAGTTGGGTGACAGGCACACGTGAGCCGCACATTGTTGTACCGACGGAATTCCGTCGGAGGCAGGCAGGGCAGAGTTGAAATAGTCGGAAATATATCGTTCAAATTTGCTGATGACACTGCGGTTGCTGACTTCCCTGGTGATAAATTGACGATCGTAGAAGCGTTCACAGTGGTTCAACATCGATTCGATGTAAGAAGATATAATTTGCTTCGTATGCTTGTCAATAGCATGGTCGAGCTCTTCACGTATCTGCTTGAAGCAGCCTGTTATGATCTCCTTTTCACGGTCAGACATGTGGAGCGCTTCATTGGACGCATAGGAAAAAAACGAATAGTCTTTCATCCGGTTGGCGAGGGGAGTGCCGTACAGGAAATCGGGATGAAACATCAGTGCAAGCCCTTTGGGATTATAGGTGTAGCCACCGTCGTTGACCCCTGCAATCTGTCCCGGAGAGATGAACAGCAATGTCCCTTCCTGATAGTCATATTGACTGCGTCCGTATTGGAATGTGCCACATTCCAGCTCTTTGAAAAATATGCAGTAAAAACTGAACTCCTTGCATACGTGAGGAATACGCTCGATTTCTGAAAAATCGGCAACCGATACCAATGGATGCTGAGTGCGCGTACCTAATATCCTGTTATACTCATCGATTGATTTAAGTCGGGAGATATTTTCCATGAGGCGATTTCGTTTTGATACAAAGTTAGTAACAAATTTTTTCATCCCGCAAGCACCGGTGCCATAATCCGTAAAAATGGTAAATATAAAAGTGTTTAGTGTTATGTTGTTGCGCTTTATCAAGGCTGATTTGAAATATTTAGGCTATATTTGCTACATGAAAGCGGCATTTACATACGATTATGTGTGTTTGCCTCCCGGCAGGCAGATCGAAAGACATTCACATCACGCATGGGAGTTGGCTTATGTGATATGTGGTGCCGGCAGCCGTACTGTAGGAGATGAGACAGAGCCGATGGCTGAGGGTGAAGTCATCCTGATACCTCCCGGCATACCTCACGAGTGGAATTTTGATTCGTCTACGGTTGATATCGACGGTAATATAATTAATATCGCAGTGTTCTTTGCCCCGTCGGTACTCGATGGTATGAAACTCATTTTTCCTGAGTCAAAGCCGGCTGTTGACCGGTTGAAATCTCTTGCCGGGGCTATTGCTTACGCCGGTGAGATCCGTGAACGCATATCCGGGTTGTTATGGTCGATGCGCGATATCAGTCAGGAAGCGCGGCTACCGATGATGATTGAATTGATTATGATGGCTGCAAATACGGCAGGTTGTCGTACTGTCGGTACAAATTGTCATCTTGGTAAGTCAGAACGGCGCATGGAGAGGATACGCGTGTTCTGTTCCTGCAATTATTCCCGCGACATCACGCTTGATGAGATTGCAGCCTATGCAGGGATGAACAAGTCGGCATTCTGTACGTTTATGCGGCGTCATTGCGGAAAATCATTTTCGGAATATGTCAACGGCTATCGTCTTGAAAAGGCTCTCGAACGGTTACGGCATACCGATGACAATATTGCGGAGATAGCCTATGATATCGGCTTTGCAAATGTGACATATTTTAACCGTTTGTTTAAGTCGCGGTTTGGCGTTACGCCCAAAGCCATGAGAAAAAACAATGAAAACTGAATCTAAAATCAACACATTATGAATAATAAATTGCTATATTTTTATCTGACAGCGACAGCTTTGCTTGCCGCAAATTCTGTCTCCGCTGAATTACGTGCCCCCGCAGTACCACTTGTGACGCTTGACCCTTATTCAAGTTGCTGGTCGATGGCAGACAACCTTTATGATGATGTCACGCGTCATTGGACAGGGACAGAGTTTCCCCTTATAGGGGTGGTAAGTGTCGATGGTGATGAATATCGGTTTATGGGAAGGGAAGTGCCGGTGTTGTTGCCTCTTGCCCCGACGGCTAATGCCGAGGCGTGGCTTGCGCAATACACTACATCGGAGCCGTCGGTCGATTGGTTTGAACCCTCATTTGACGCATCTTCGTGGAAAACAGCCTCAGGCGGTTTCGGAAGTGCCTCTGAAAAGCCGTTGGCAAAAACTTTGTGGAATACAGACGAAATTTGGGTGAGACGAGAGGTGACGCTTCCTTCGAAACTTGGCGACAAGCCAATTTATCTAAATTATTCTCACGATGATGATGCGATAATATATATTAATGGTATAAAAGTCGTGGACACCGGCAATGAGTGGCATAAAGGTGTGCGTCTGCTGCTCTCCGGTGAAGCGCGTAAATCGTTGCACCCGGGCAAGAATCTGATTGCTGCCTGGTGTCGTGATCGTGGCGGAGTCGCTTTCCTTGACTTCGGACTTGAAATAGAAGATACAGCTTCCCGCCAACTCGCCGGTACCGCCCGGCAGATGTCGTGTACGGTATTTCCTATGAATACCGACTATACTTTTGAATGTGGTCCTGTCGCGCTTAATCTAAGTTTCACGGCTCCTGTTTTTCTTGATAACCTTGACCTGCTGAGTCGCCCCGTCAACTATATAAGTTACAAACTCGCCAGCACAGACGGAAAGTCTCACGATGTAAGTCTGTACTTTGAGGCGGGTCGTGAATGGTGTATAGACGATGTGTCGCAGAAGTCGGTCGCTTCAGTGGTCGATATTGATGGAGTCGTAGCGGCGACTATGTCAAGTGTTGACCAGAATGTGCTTGGCAAAAGTGGTGACGGTATCCGCATTGATTGGGGTACATTCTATATGCCTTCCGTGTCAGATAAATGCAAGGCATGGACTGCTGATCCGAAGAGTGCACGGAAGTCGTTTGTTTCCCATGCTAAAGTAAAATCCGTCCCCGATGCCCTCGGAGCGGGTCTTGTAATTTCGGAAGGAAAATGCAAAAATGCTTCCGGATATATAATGATTGCTTACGATGATATCAATCCTATCCAGTATTTCAATCAAAATCTTCGCCCGTACTGGAACCGCGAGGGTAATTCCGACATTATCGCCCAGATGAAACTCGCTGCCGACGATTATGATGGAGTGATGAAAGCAACACGCGAGTTTGACCGTGGTCTCATGTCAGATGCTTGTGCCGTCGGTGGCGAAGAGTATGCTGAACTTTGTGCGTTGGCTTATCGGCAGTCGATTGCCGCTCATAAGCTGGTGGAGTCGCCTCAAGGTGATTTACTTTGGCTCTCGAAGGAAAACTTCAGTAACGGTTCAATCGGGACGGTTGATATAACCTATCCTTCATCGCCGCTCTATCTCTTTTACAATCCCGAGCTCGTCAAAGGAATGATGAATCATATATTTTATTATTCTGAGAGCGGTCGATGGACCAAGCCTTTTGCCGCTCATGAAGTCGGCACATATCCGCTGGCTAACGGGCAGACTTATAATGGCGACATGCCGATAGAAGAATCGGGGAACATACTTATACTATGTGGTGCCCTCGCTGGAGTGGAAGGAAATGCGAATTATGCCGAAAAGCACTGGAATGTTCTATCCACCTGGGCTGATTATCTGGCTCAAAATGGACTTGACCCTGAAAACCAGTTGTGTACTGACGACTTCGCCGGACACTTCGCCCATAATGCCAACCTTTCCATCAAGGCTATACTTGGCATTGCTTCATACGCAAGGCTCGCTGAAATGCTTGGTAAAAAAAGTGTAGCTGAAAAGTATTTTGCAAAAGCTCGTGAAATGGCTGCGGAATGGGAAAAAATTGCTGATGACGGCGATCATTACAGGCTTACATTCGATAAGCCGGGCACATGGAGTCAAAAATATAATCTTGTGTGGGACAAGCTTCTTGGCTACAACATATTCTCGCCTGAAATAATGAGTAAGGAGATTCCGTATTATCTCAGCAAGCAGAATGAATATGGGCTTCCTCTTGACAATCGCGAGACATATTCTAAAACCGACTGGATTATGTGGACGGCAACAATGGCTCCGGATAAAGCTACATTTATGGAATTCATAAGTCCGGTACACAGATTCATGAATGAAACTCCGCAACGTGTGCCTATGAGTGACTGGATATTTACCGACCGTGCTGACAAGAAAGGTTTTCAGGCGCGTTCGGTAGTAGGAGGGTATTATATCAAGATGCTTGAAAAGAAGTTAAAACGATAAAATGATTTAATGCAGTTTAAATCAGGATATTACTATTGAAGATGCATTTTCATGACCTGAGAATTATCTCAACTAAATTCAAACTTTCTTTGATAAAACATGAGAAAAATTTGCAAGTATCGAAAACTATGCCTAACTTTGCACCGCTAAGTCAGAAATGACCCTCGCAAAGGAGAGGTGGGTGAGTGGCTGAAACCACCAGTTTGCTAAACTGACGTAGGAGCAATCCTACCACGAGTTCGAATCTCGTCCTCTCCGCCAAGGTTTCAATTAAAATCCTGTAGATAGTTCACTTACAGGATTTTTTTATTTTAAGACACATGTCTTGAAATGCCTGTATTGTTAATCAAAATTGTCTACATAAGTGGAACTACGTCGATATATTACAGCAATGGCGGTGGTCATGATGGCTTTCTCATCAGTGGCGCAGTCACCCGACGTGCCGGAAGAACGTCCGACGATTATAGACCATATAGAGGAGAGCGGCAAGATTGCCATTGAAATGCCTGATGCCCTTCTCAATCGCGTTCAATATGTCGCTGAAAAGGAAGATGTCAAGCCCCTTACCGGTAAGATGGGGGGATACCGCATTCAGGTATTTTCCGATAATAATGCCCGTACCGCGAAATCGGAAGCCCGTACACGTGCCAGAAATATCAGCGCACAGTTTCCGCAATATCCCACATACGTAGTCTACAGTTCGCCATATTGGCGTTTGCGTGTCGGCAATTTCCGTACCCAGGATGAAGCAAACCAGGCGGCACATGAGCTGAAAGAGGCGTTCCCGCGTTATAGCAAAGAGATAAGGGTGGTGCGTGACCGGGTGGTGATAGGTGATTAGAAAAAAGGTGACAATGGAACAAGAACAGGTAATCGCCGAAATTGCAAATCATTACGAGAGTATAATACGCCTGTTAGGTGATGACCCAACCCGTCCGGGACTCGAAAAGACACCGGTGCGCGCGGCAAAAGCACTCTATTATGCCACGCAAGGTTACCGGCAAAATGCCGGCGACATAATAAAGTCGGCTATATTTGATTATGCCGGTTCGCGCATGGTGATAGTGAAAGATATCGAGTTTTATTCATTCTGTGAACATCATATACTTCCTTTTTTCGGCAGAGTGTCAATCGGGTATCTGCCTGACGGCGAGATGGTAGGACTGTCTAAACTTGCCCGTGCCGTGAATGTCCATGCCCGCAGGTTGCAGGTACAGGAGCGTCTTACTGCCGAGATATGTGACACTGTGGATTCATCGCTGAAAAACAAGGGCGTGATAGTGGTGTGCAATGCTCAGCACCTGTGCATGAAGATGCGGGGAGTGGAAAAACATGATTCAAGTACTTCGACGATTGAATATACAGGTGAATTTGCGGAAAATCCGGCACTCCGGGATGAGTTTTTCCGTATGCTCTCTGACGTAAAATGATTTTTAGCGCATTTGTGGCTCGTTTCTGACTATTTTGTTGTAACTTTGCAAAAATTTTTTAAGTACGACAAATCCAGTCATTGAAATGAAAAAGAAATTCAACGAGTACGATAAATTCAATCTTTCCGAGATCAACAGGGAAGTGCTTCAGCGTTGGAATGCTGACAATCTTTTCGAGCAGAGCATGAAAGTGCGTGAGGGCGCCCCGTCGTTCGTGTTTTATGAAGGACCGCCATCGGCAAACGGTATGCCCGGCATCCATCATGTTATGGCACGTACTATCAAGGATATATTTTGCCGTTACAAGACCATGAAAGGCTTCCATGTGAAGCGTAAGGCAGGCTGGGATACCCACGGACTCCCGGTTGAGCTTGGGGTGGAGAAGGCACTCGGCATAACAAAGGAAGATATCGGAAAGAAAATTTCGGTCGATGACTATAACGCGGCATGTCGCCGTGAGGTGATGAAGTACACTAAAGAGTGGGAAAACCTGACCAACTCAATGGGATACTGGGTTGACATGAACGACCCTTATATCACATACGATAACCGCTATATCGAGTCGGTATGGTGGCTGTTGAATCAGCTTTACAATAAAGGATATCTTTACAAGGGTTACACGATACAGCCTTACTCACCGGCTGCCGGAACGGGACTCAGCACTCATGAGCTGAATCAGCCCGGTTGTTATCGCGACGTGAAGGATACTACCGTGACCGCGATATTCAAGATAATCGCTCCTTTCCCCGAGCTGGAAGGATGGGGTACGCCTTGTTTCCTCGCATGGACCACTACTCCCTGGACATTGCCTTCAAACACTGCCCTCTGTGTAGGTCCGAAATACGAGTATGTCGCCGTACGTACATATAATCCATACACGGCTGAGAAAGTAACCGCAATTCTTGCCAAGGACCGTCTGAGCGCTTACCTCAAGCCCGAGGGCGCCGAGTTGCCGCTTGATGAGTACAAACCCGGTGACAAGGTGGTGCCTTACCGTATTGTCGCCACATATACCGGCAACGACCTCGTAGGCATAAAGTATCAGCAGCTTATGCCGTGGGTGAAGCCGTGTGAAAAGGTCAGCGTCAACTCTCCGGCATTTGTGATTGATTATGCTTCGGCTGCTCCCGATAAAGTGTTTGAAGTTGGTAAAGACAAGTTTGTCGAACTTGCCGATGAGGCTTTCCGCGTTATCCCCGGCGATTATGTGACAACCGATGATGGTACGGGTATCGTGCACATCGCTCCGACTTTCGGTGCGGATGATGCGCGTGTGGCAAAAGCTGCCGGGATACCTTCGCTTTTCATGATAAACAAGAAGGGTGAGACACGTCCGATGGTAGACCTTACAGGTAAATATTATACCATTGACGAGTGTGCCCCCGAGTTTGTGAAGGCATGTGTCAATGTGCCCCTTTACGAGAAACATGCCGGTGATTATGTGAAAAACGCCTATGACCCGAAATTTAACGAAGGCGGAAAATATGACGAAAAGGCTGCCGAAAAGAGCGAGGACCTCAATGTGGTTATCGCCCTTGAAATGAAGCAGGCAGGCGAAGCGTTCAAGATAGAGAAGCATGTGCACAACTATCCGCACTGCTGGCGTACCGACAAGCCTGTGCTCTATTATCCTCTTGACAGCTGGTTTATCCGTACGACAGCCGCCCGTGAGCGTCTCATGGAAAAGAATGAGACAATAAAGTGGAAACCTCAGTCGACAGGTACAGGACGATTTGGCAAATGGTTGGAGAATCTCCAGGACTGGAATCTCTCGCGTAGCCGTTACTGGGGCACTCCGCTTCCTATATGGCGCACAGAAGACGGCACCGAGGAATTGTGTATAGATAGCGTTGAGACATTGTATAACGAAATCGAAAAGGCGGTAGCTGCCGGCGTTATGAAGGCTAATCCTTATAAGGAAAAAGGCTTTGTCCCGGGTGATTACTCAAAGGCAAACTATGAGAAAATCGACTTGCACCGCCCTTATGTCGATGATATAATGCTTGTGTCGTCGAAGGGGCTTCCCATGCACCGTGAACTTGACCTTATAGATGTGTGGTTTGACTCAGGTGCGATGCCATACGCACAGATTCATTACCCGTTTGAAAACAAGGAAGGTCTTGATTCGGGCGAACTTTATCCCGCCGACTTCATTGCAGAGGGTGTCGACCAGACACGCGGATGGTTCTTTACTCTACATGCCATCGCCGGCATGGTATTTGACTCGGTGGCATATAAAGCCGTTATCTCCAACGGTCTTGTGCTTGACCGTTTCGGCAACAAGATGTCAAAGCGACTGGGTAATGCCGTCAATCCGTTTGAGGCAATCAATGAGTTTGGTTCCGATCCCTTGCGTTGGTACATGATTGCCAACTCGTCGCCATGGGATAATCTGAAATATGATCCGGAGGGTGTCAGGGAAACTTCGCGTAAACTCTTTGCGACACTTTATAATACATATTCTTTCTTTGCACTTTATGCCAATGTCGACGGATTTGATAACAGTGCTCCGCAAGTTCCTGTTGCAGAGCGTCCCGAGATTGACCGCTGGATATTGTCATTGCTCAATACTCTTATACGTGAGGTAGAGGAGGCACTCGACGATTATGAGCCTACAAAGGCGGCACGTGCCATCAATGATTTTGTCAATGACAATCTCAGCAACTGGTATGTACGTCTTAACCGTAAGCGTTTCTGGGGTGGAGAAATGGACAAAGATAAACTTGCTGCCTACCAGACTCTCTATACCTGTCTGGAGACAGTGGCATTGCTTATGGCGCCAATCTCGCCTTTCTTCTCCGACCGTCTATATACCGACCTGCGTTCGGCTACTACCGGCGACACTACCTCGGTGCATCTTGCCCTCTTCCCGGTCGCCGGTGAAAGCGACAAGGAGCTTGAGGAGCGCATGAAACTTGCCCAGGACATAACTTCAATGGTACTTGCTCTCCGCCGTAAGGTCAATATCAAGGTGCGTCAGCCGCTCGGCACACTCATGATACCGGTGCTTGACGACCGTCAGAAAGCCATGATCGAGTCGATGGCTGACCTTATATTGAGCGAGGTGAATGTCAAGGATATCAAATTTGTCGGTAATGACGAGGGTGTGCTTGTAAAGCGTGTCAAGCCTGATTTCAAGAAGCTTGGTCCGAAGTATGGTAAGATAATGAAGGCTCTCGCCGCGCAGGTGGCAAAGATGGAGCAGCATGATATAATGGAGCTTGAGCGCGACGGCTCGTTTACATTCAATGTCGATGGAGTCGACGCGACAGTGGAGCTTGGCGATGTTGAGATTATATCGGAAGATATCCCCGGATGGCAGGTTGCAAACGATGGTAATCTGACCGTGGCACTCGACGTTACTCTTACCGACGATCTTCGCCGTGAGGGCATAGCCCGCGATATCGTGAACCGTGTACAGAATATCCGCAAAGGCAGAGGGTATGATATCGTAGACAAGATATCCATAACCTTTGAACCCAATGCCGCTACCGACGAGGCGATTAAGGCATACAGCGACTACATGGCGCGCCAGGTACTCGCCACATCCATCAACGTGGCTCCCTTGGCTGCCGATGCCTTAGTGGAGACTCTTGACCTTGACGGTGTGGAAGTCAAGACTGTCATTGAACTTATTAAACCCTGACATATAACCTAAAACAGTACTGTTATGAGTGAAAAGACACGTTACACAGATGAGGAGCTGCAGGAGTTCAAGGAATTGATACTCCAGAAACTTGACAAGGCACAGCGCGACTACGAGTTGCTTAAGGCTAACGTGATGAATAGCGACGGTAATGACACAGCCGATACGTCTCCAACTTTTAAGGTCCTTGAAGAGGGTGCGAGCACTCTCAGCAAGGAGGAGGCAGGTCAGCTCGCACAACGTCAGATGAAATTTATCCAGCATCTGCAGGGCGCTCTTGTAAGAATCGAGAACAAGACCTACGGTATCTGCCGTCAGACCGGCAAACTGATTCCACGTGAACGACTGCTTGCCGTGCCTCATGCCACTCTAAGTGTAGAGGCAAAGGAAAGCGGCAAAAAGAAATGATTTTTACCGTAAAGTGACATTTATATTACCGTAATTGAGCAATAAATGAAGTTATCCAAGGGCGCGATTGCCACGATTATCATTCTCGGTGTGCTTATTATCGACCAGATTGTCAAGATTTGGGTGAAGACCCATATGTATCTGGGTCAGGAATTTGTAATCACCGATTGGTTCAGGATATATTTTATCGAGAATAACGGCATGGCATTCGGTATGGAGCTTGGCAGCAAGCTGTTTCTCACCATGTTCCGTATTGTAGCCGTAGGATTGCTCATATATTATATTTGTCGCATCAAGAACCGCACCGATATAAAAACCGGCTACATTGTATGCTGCGCGTTGATTACTGCCGGAGCAGCCGGCAATATAATCGATTCGGTTTTTTACGGGATGATATTCAATAATCCTTATCCTCCGGAGGTTGCCGTGATGTTTCCTCCGGAGGGGGGATATGCGCCCGTTTTTCATGGCAGGGTGGTTGACATGCTTTATTTCCCGCTGTTCAGTTTTTACTGGCCTGATTGGGTGCCTTTTGTCGGTGGCGACTATTTCCTGTTTTTTCAGCCCATATTTAATATTGCCGATGCGGCAATCACGGTCGGCATACTTGTGCTGATAATATTCTACTCTAAATATCTGTCGTTGCCTGTCAGGGAGAATGGCGGTGACGCAGCTTCAGGAGAGGAAAAATGAATATGAGAGGACTGTTGGTCTTGCCTGTTGTTTATGCGGCTGCATCGTTGATGTTTTCATCATGCGACCGTACTCCCGACTATGTTATCAAACCTGACGACATGGCATCGCTGCTTGTGGATATACATAAGGGAGAAGGGGTGGTGGATTTGAACAGTTCGGCTTATCGTAATGACTCGGCGCGAAAAGTGCTTAAGCAATCGATTTATATGCGTCATGGAGTTACGGCTGAACAGGTGGACACATCCCTTGAATGGTATGGACACAACATAGAGAAATATATCGAAGTCTACGACAAGGTGATTGAGCAGCTTGAGAAAGAGTTGAAAGATGCCGATGTGGCTGCTGCAGGCGAGAAAGTGCAGCTTGCTGCAATAGGAGACTCCGTGGATGCATGGAATGATACCCGTTACCGCCGGTTTGCCTATGGGTCTCCGGCTGACAACTTAAAATTCTCATTTCGCCGTGACGAAAACTGGGAGGAAGGCGATGTATATACTTGGCGTATGTTTGTCAGCAATCGTCAGTCGCCGCTGCGTGTCACCATCGGAGCGGACTATAATGACGGTACAACCGATTACATCACTACCACCATCACTTCCGACGGCTGGAACGAAGTGGAGTTTCCAGCTGATACCGCCCGGACTTTACGGTATGTATATGGCATGATGGAACTTAATCCGAAGCGTGGCGAAATCGCCTATGTCGATAGTATAACCCTTGTGCGTACACGTTTTAGCCCTGACTCATATAAGCGCGGATTGGTCAAGCATTATTCCAACGGGAAAAAGGAGAGCGAGGATTAATATGGTGAGATATCTTGCCCACGCTGTGATGCATGGGGGAAAAGTTTACCGGCAGTCTATTGTGGAGCTTGACGGCACACGTGTCGCAGTTAGTCGTTTTGACGGGGAGATTCATTCGACGATATTTGTATCGGGCATTATTGTAGTTGTGCCGGAAGAAAGGATAACTACGGTCAATGTCGATCAGATGAAACATATATTGGACCGTGCCGATCTTATCGAGACGGCTATAAAACGGATAAGCCGTTACGTAATCATGCGCAATCTTGCGGTGACGCCTGACGAGACCCCCACGCTCGTCATCCTGCAGCGATGAAATTATTCCTCTCTGGATATTGGTAACAGGTTCAGTTTAGTCCACTGTTGTATAATCGGAGTATTTGAGCTAACTTTGTTTTGGTCAACAATGAAGCAGCATCTATGAGTGACAGTACTATTAAAAAGCTCCCGTTTTTTTCAATAGTCATGCCTGCATATAATGCAGGACCTTTTATCGGCGAGGCTATTGAGAGTGTGCTTGCACAGTCATTTGATGACTGGGAACTGGTCATTGTGGATGATTGCTCGACTGATAATACCCGGGATATAGCATCCCGGTATGCCGGATGTCACAATAACATAAGGCTATGTAAAAGAGACAGCAATAGCGGAAGTGCCTACACGCCGCGAAAAGAGGCGATTATTTTGTCGGAGGGAAGATATATAGTGCCGCTGGATGCTGATGATGCTTTTGAAGCATGTTTTCTCGAAAAAATATACTCACGTATTGCTGATACGGGTGCTGATACGGTATATTGCCGTCTTGTGCACGGTGACATGATTTTGCCTGTACAGGGATTTGATATATCCGCTGTATATAGGGGGCGCGATTTATTGCAGCACACTATAGGAGGATGGAAAATCGCGCCTAACGGATGTGTGGAGCGTAGGCTATACGTGGACACTATGAAAAAGTATGCGGCTGCCGGCAACTGCATGAACGATGACGAATTATTGTCTCGTCAACTTATGATTGCTGCTCCGAAGATTGCGTTTTGTGACGCGGAGTATCGCTACCGGGTGAATCCTGACTCGGTTTCATGTAAGATAAGTCACAGGCGATTTGATATATTATATACGGATATAAGGCTGAAAGAACTTATATATGATAATTATATCTCAGGTGATGAATCACGTACACTTATAAATGTACAGCTTTTCAATGATACGGCGGGGATGATTTCTTTCATGATGAAGCACCGGGATTGCCTTAAAGGGCATGAGGTTGAAATAAACTCCTTGATAGAGCGTGCACGATGTTCAATCGACTGGCAACTTATCGAAGGGAAAGTGAGTTGTATAAAATCAATATTGTTGAGAACAGGCATCGGTCCGCTTAAATTTGCAATGATGGTTTATGGCAGCGTCAAAGGAAGAAAATAGCTATAAGAGTATTTTGAAGGGTACGTCAGCTTTTGGCGGCGTACAGGTGTTTCAGATACTTCTGGCTCTTATCCGCGGGAAGTTTGTCGCCATATTGCTCGGCCCGGCGGGAATGGGTGTCGCGGCACTGTACACTACTGCAGCAAACACTCTTCAGCAGTTTGCCTCGCTTGGGCTTAACCTGGCGATAGTGAAAGAGGTGGCGGCTAACCGCGATGAGCATGAGAAAGTGTCGACCGTATTTGCTGTCGCCCGTCGGTTGATAATTATGAGTGCACTGTTGGGCGCGGCGGTGTGCCTGTTACTCTCTCCGCTTCTCAGTCGGTGGACTTTTGGTGATGACGCCCATACGTTTGGCTTCATGCTGCTTGCCTTTATGGTGTTTTTCGCAATATCATCGGCGGGGGAAATGTCGTTGCTTCAAGGATTGCATGCGGTGAAGCGTCTTTCAAAGGCATCGATTGTCGGAGGTGTTACAGGACTTTTTGTCGGTGTTCCGCTCTACTATTTTTTCGGTACTGGCGGTATTGTGCCGGCGATGATTGTGCTTTCACTGTCCATGTTTGTATTTTATTTCTATTCGGTAAGGAAGAGCATCGCAGTTGACAAGGTGAGGTTTGTGTGGTCGACTCACCGACCGTTGATAATGAAGCTGATAGGGCTGGGACTTGTGTTGATGGCGGGATCGCTTATCGGTACATTTACCAATTATCTTATCAACCTTTTTGTGCGCAGTTTCGGTTCGGTTGACAATGTCGGTCTGTATCAGGCGGCAAATTCGATTACCAATCAATATGTCGGGGTCGTGTTTAGTGCTATGTCATTGGACTTTTTCCCGAGGCTTACCGCTATTGCGGGTGACAATGTAAAAATGCGAGGGGTGGTCAACCGGCAGACGGAAATTGTGAGTCTGATACTCACTCCGCTTGTTATCGGACTGATACTTACGTCACCGGTGATAATAAGATTGCTGCTCACGGAGTCGTTTATGAGCGTGATGCCGCTGATGAGGTGGTTTGGATTCGGGATATTGCTCAAGGGACTGAATTATCCGATGGGTTACATAGCATTTGCGAAGGATAACAAGCGGCTGTTTTTCTGGCTTGAAGGGGTGTTTGGCAATGCGCTCAATCTTGCGCTTAGCTGTGTGGCATACTATTTCTTCGGTCTTATCGGTCTCGGAATGAGTCTTGTGGCGAGCAGCCTTATTGCTTATCTGATTTATTATATCCTCAACCGGCATCTGTATGGCTACGGATATGACCGGACTACCGTAAAGTCGGCAGTGTTTGCTGTCGCAGCTGGGGGAGGGGCTTTCCTCTGTTCCTATATTCCCGATACGATAGTGTCTTATGCTGCTATGGGAGTGATATTTATTGCGGCTTGTACTGTGTCGATATTGCGTATAAAGAAAGTTATTACCCGAAAATAGAAAGATGGATTCACGAAAGATACAGGGATATGCCCTCGGATTTATAGCGGCTGCGACTTACGGGCTTAACCCGCTGTTTGCGTTGCCGTTGATGGCTGACGGAATGGATACGCCGTCGATACTGTTTTTCCGCTATCTGTTTGCCATCCCGATAATGGCGCTGATGATGGTCGCGCGCGGTAAATCGTTTAAAGTGACATGGCGTCAGGCGTGGCTGCTGCTTGTGTTCGGGCTGCTTGTGGGGCTGTCATCGGTCACGCTGTTTGAGGCGTACCGGTACATGGATGCCGGCATTGCATCGACGCTGTTGTTTGTCTATCCGCTCATGGTGGCGATTATAATGTCGGCGGTGTTTCATGAACGGCTAAAGCCCGTCACCATATTCAGCCTCGCAACAGCACTGGTAGGAATCGGGTTGCTTTACAAAGGAGAGGGTGGGGCGACATTGAGCGTTGCCGGCACGGCGCTTGTGATGCTGTCGGCACTCTCCTATGCGCTTTACATCGTTGGAATCAATAAGACGGAGCTTGCGCGGGTGCCTACATTGACAGTGACCTTCTATGTGCTTACTTTCGGATTGCTGATATTTGTGGCAAACATTCTTATAAGCGGGCATCTTTCCGTGCCCGCGGGGGTGGGGCAGTGGAGTCGTATCGGCGCGCTGGCGTTGCTGCCGACTGCGGTGTCATTTCTCTGCACTACGCTTGCCATCACTTATATAGGCTCGACACCCACGGCGATACTCGGGGCTATGGAGCCGCTGACCGCTGTCGTAATCGGGGTCACGGTATTTCATGAGCTGCTTACAGTCCGTGACGTGTGTGGGCTTGTCCTTATTATCACCGCCGTCACCCTTGTGATTGTCGGCGGAAGCATCGCTCCCCATCTCACCGCCATTCGCCGCCTCTTCCCCCGCCGCCACCGCTGACTGTAAATGTTTATCGGTCAAGACGATTCCGAGAACCGCCTACATCGCTAATGCCATTTGATAGAGAATGCCATGCGCCGGTGATATTTTATTGGCGATTATTTGTTTATGAAAATAAAGAATCTTATTTTTGTAAAAAAAGCTTATGGACGCACGACTTATACAATCTATCAGAAGCTACTTCTCCGGACAGCCAATAGAAAAGGCGTGGCTTTTCGGGTCAATGTCGCGCGGCGAAGATACGCCCCAGAGTGATGTGGACATTCTTGTGCAGTTTGATGCTGATAAACCGATAGGTCTGTTAAAGCATGCCTCCATGATTTCCGATCTTGAGGCGATATTAAAGCGGTCGGTTGATTTGGTCTCGGAAAGCGCGCTTTTTCCTTGGGTAAAAGAATCGGTTGACAATGATAAAATTTTGATATATGAGAGAAAGACCACGAGATGAGGGGCGCTTACGTCATATAGCGAAAGTTATTGACAATATTGAAAATTTTCTATCCGGCAAAACGGCAGAAGACTTTCTACTTGATTCATTATTGTATTATGCCGTTGTTAAAAATTTGGAAATCATAGGAGAGGCGGCTTATATGCTGACGGCGGCTTTTAAGGAAAGCCATCCATTGACTCCTTGGCGTGACATCATAAATATGCGTCATATCCTTGTGCATGGCTATTATCATGTTGATTCAAGGGAAGTGTGGGCGACGATTGTCAACGATTTGCCACCACTCAAGACTCAAATCGCTGACTACCTGAGCGAATTTAGAGATTAATCGGCTCTAATCTATTTGACCGACAAGCATATAAAAAGCCTGAGGAAGAATTTCTCTCTCAGGCTCTTTATCTTGAAATGAGATATGACTGCTGTTAATGTCGATTGCTACATTTTGTCAAGAGTGTATCCCATGTAAACAGTATCGGGAATTCAATCAATACATTATATAATCTGCCCCAAAGTCCTTTTTCGTGGAATAGACGGTAGAAGGCGCGAAGATTGTACCGGTTAATCCAGTCGGGATAATAGTTAATGCCATTTGCTGTCTGATGCAAGAACCCGCCACAGGTAAAGACGATACCTTTGTAACCGGCGTTTTTTAAATCAATGGCGAACTGCTCTTGAAGCGGTGACCCCATGCCTATGACAGCAAAATCGCTATCAGAATGTATGATGTCGGATATTGCCTTTCTTCGGTCATCGGCATCAATGAAATATCCATTGCGGAAGCCGGCAATATACATGTTTTGGTAATTTTTGCGAAACTGACCGATTGTCTCTTCGAGCACATCTTGGCGTGTGCCGAGGAAATAAATGCTACGCCTGATGTCCGGGTTATTCAGATAAGTGAACAAATCTTTTGCCATAGCCGACATGTCGAAGCTGAGTCGAGGCACACGCTTGCCCCACAATAACCTGATAAGCCAGCACATAGTCATTCCGTCGACAAACAATCCATCCATGGAGTCATATAATTCCTTGTGACGGTGCACAAGGTGATAGGAATATGGATTGACACAAGTATATACCCGCCCCTCACCGACGGCAAAAATCCTGTCGGGGTATGCAGAGGCAGAGTTTGCGATTTTCCGCACAAACTCACGATTGTTCATAAAAGCAAGTTGTTTAATAGAAATGATTGGATATCAGGCAATTTAATGTCTGATAAGTATTTGTTTGATTAGATTTGCTATTCTTTTTGCGTTGCTTTTTCCAATGATTTTTCCTAAAGCTTTATAAATCTTTTCCTTAGATCCGTGCCATGATGCGGCAAAATGATGTACGGAATATGTGTTTTCAGTCATATTTATCTCTCCCGTTTCATAAGATTTCGGGCTAAAAAATTCATGAGGGAATACCGCAATAGTATTGGAAGAATCAACTCTGTTCGCTTCATTGATATTCTCAACATTTTGAAGTTTCCATTTTTCTTCGTTTAATATATTTTTGACTACTTCCGGCATTACTTGAGTATCTAATAAGCCGTTTCCCAAGTCAAACTTCTTACCATCATAGTGATTAAGACATTGTTTAACCCAAGCTCTATTTTTTGAAACTCCGATAGCTGCAACTTCAAGACCTTTTCGAGAACTGTTTTCATAACATACCATATCATCCAATTCCAAAAATGGATTAAAAGATTTCATAACTTCAACATCACTGTCCAGATATATTCCACCATAATGATATAGAGCATATAATCGAATATAATCTGCCGCGAAAGCATATTTCTTTTTTTCAAATGCTTGGTCAACCCATATTGATGTTCCCATCGGGAAAATCCTGAAGTCCCATTTTATAAACTTATATTCAGGCATGTATTTATGCCATGATTGTATACATTTTTTTAGACTATCGGGAATAGGATCGTCACTTAACCAACAGTAATGTATTATCTTGGGTATCATTAAGTGAAATTTTAGTTTTACGAATTGATGTCATTATAGCACTGATAAATGTCAGAATAAAAATTACAGAGACATTTACAAGGCTTAGGGAGGATAAGGAAATGCTTTCCAATAACATTAATAATGCCAAGTTTCTTAGTGGAATATAATTACTTTTCAGGACTAACCTGATAAGCCAACATATTAGTGCTAAAGCAACAGGGATTCCCCACACTATAGCGATTCTCATATAAGTTGAATGGAAGTAGAAAGGATAGCATCCTATAATATTATTTCGTCCTTCAAATTCACTAATATACCATACAAATGAATCAATTATTGATCCTGACATAGGTCTCCCTGGGAAATAGCCAAAAATAACATCCCAGAACGATGCTTGTGAGACGTAATTGAAGAATTGAGCGAAAAAAATTGCTCTATCTACACTTTCGATATCTGTGACACCCCTCTTGATGAAGAATATGTAAAGCCATATTATTGTAATAATTCCGATTATTCCTAAATACAATATTTTGAATTTGCTCTTTTTATAATAGGGATAAACCATTATGATTCCTAATGCCATAACACCGGTTTTGGATGTAGACATTAAGACTGATAATATGAATGGTAAGATTTGTTTTCTTTCATAGCTCTTATTTTGGTATATATAACAAAAAGGAATCAGAACGAGAAAACAATCATAGTTACATTCATCTAAAAGACCTGAGTTTCCTCTTGAAAAATGACCGGTCTTTAATGTCATTAAAATGATAAAGGTTATATAAACATAACAAAAAAAATGTCCTCCTCTAATGATTGTCTTTGAGTTTATCGCACCAAAATATCCAATCCAAAGAAGTCCTATTATTAGATAATACAGCCATTTTATGTCCATTAGCCATGCTCTCCATACTATATTATCTGTATAAAAAATTGGAATAATGTATTTACATATAATTAGAATCGTAGTTATGCATAATACATTGAAAATATATTTATTAAGTTTTTTTCTTGCAAATAGAATGATTAATATAGGAAGTATCCCCCAAACCACTTCATAATTAGGTCTTATATTCAGAAATAATTGTGAAAATGCTGATAGAACGGGTAAAATATAAAATGCAAGTTTAATAGGAAAATTCCTTATTCCAGTTCGCTGATGCAATATTATATTTTGCTTTAAATCCATTTTGGATAAAATCTTCAAACTTGTAGAATCTTACTTGTTCAAATTTTAGATCAGTATTCAATAGAGCGGTTATTCAATATTGTCACCCATTCTTTTGCTATTTCTGATATTGAAAATTTATTAGCACTTAAAACTGCTTGTTTTGCCATTTCATTTCGTGTTGTATGATTGGTGATGAGGTCCGACAATTTCTTTATAAAGGAATCTAAATCATTATTTGGAATGACATATCCATTTACGGTATCATCTATCAAGTCGGTCAGGGAAGAAAAGGAATTCATTGCTATGGGTACTACACCAAACTGTAATGCTTCAGTAATTGTTAACGGTCGACCCTCATATCGACTTGTCATAATAAAAATAGACGCTTTTTTATATTCTTCCAGAGGGTTTATTTTACCGAGGAAAACGACATTTGGAATGGATTTAGATTCAACGATGTCTTGATATTTAATTCTATCAGGACCTTCTCCGGCTATATGTAAAGACCAATTATGTGCCTCGGTTAATTCTTCATTTAGTCGCTTCCAAATTTCTAAAGTAAGAGAAATGCGTTTTTGATTTTCTTCTAATCTTCCTACAATTAGAATAATGTTTTGTTTTTGAGCTATTTCATCATTACTTAATTGTTCTTCAAACGAAAGTGGATTCGGGATGACTTTAAACTTACCTGTATCTGAAATTTTTGCATAATCCGTAAATTCCCGAATGAAGCTATTTGAGAGTAAAGAGATATAGTCTAATGAGTTATAGGCTTTTTTATAAACAGATGCATTGGTTAATGCTTGCCATTTTAAATAGGGATATAATATAATTTGTTTAAATGCCTGGATTTTTTGATGGGACTTTAATTTGCTTATAATAATTTGAGGGGTTACAAATTTTTCTTCCCAACCGGGAGCAAAATGATGTACTGCCATAACTTTACATTTACTTCCTCTTTTATTAAGAGCATTTTTAATTTTTATGGCAATTCGGAATTCTCCTTGGCATATAAGCCAATCGATTGCGTTATCTTCGATATAATTTATAATATCATTAGTCAGAATACTCCTTCTAAGTTTAATTTCTCCGCAAAAAACATGATTATTACCCTCGTTCGGATGAATGTAAGCAGAATAGCAGTTATAATTATAGTATTTTCTTAACCCCGAGCCTAAAGTGAGTGTAACACGTTCGGTTCCTCCGATATTAGGCGAGACTTGGTTTCGGGTAAAAAATAGAATATTCATTTTTTTGAGACTTTAAATATTAAGTTATCTCTTAAATGGGCTAATTTCATCCTTGTGGGACTGATATTTAGGTCGCTTATGAAGGCAATAGGGCAATTTATAATTGGCAGATTATTATGATATATAAATACATTGAGGAGACGTTCCGATATATACCCATAAATTCGGCGTTGAATAGGATTATAGTATTCGATATGTAATACTTGTTCCAATTGAGATAATATTCCAAATAGCCAATTACATAGTTTATCGAATATTTCCCAGCTTGTCACGAACATATTATATTGATGAAATTTATTATTATGATACATGACATATCTGAACGAATCCGCATAATCAGGATATTTGCTATCAATGATTCGTTCAACTTCTCTCATGTCTTCACTATTGTGAAAATAGCTATAATGGGCAAATAAAGAAGTCGGTAGTATTGAATCAGTGGGTACTATGATTTTACATTTCCTCAGGCTATCAATAATTTTATTATTGTCGTGATGAAAATCCAGCTGATTAATGTTTTGATATACATTAACCTCTCCTTTCTTGCTGAAATCGAAGTAGCGGCGGTAGTGGCAGAGTCCGATGTAGTCGACATCCTGGAGGTTTTTCCACGCCCAATAGAGGGCGGTGAGCTCGCAGTAGGAGCCGTTTTTCTCGGAGATGTTGTCGCCGGTGTTGTCACACTGGAATCCGAGGTTGAGTTCGGGATGGAGTGCCTTGCCTACTTGTATGGGCATATAGATGTCATCCTGACGGATATTAGGGTCGGCTTTGTGGCACGCAACGAGTATCTTGATTCTTGGGCGTTTATGATTGTTGTTCATTATGTAGTGGATATTTTATTTCATGATTACGGTCCAAGTGTACGTCGGTTTTAATCACACGTATCTCGAGATTATTAGAGATCACAGAATATTCATTAGAAATCTTTTTGCCCGTAATAACAGTAAAGGCTCCAACTGTCGTAAATGAAGCTAAAGAGGAATTTTTTAAGATATGGCATCCTTGACCAATCCAACAATTATCTCCAATATGGACATTCCCATAACCTTGACTGCATATATTTTGATTCTTGGATGATTTAAGTAAATGGAAATCTGTATCAGAAATAGTACAGTCCCATGAGATTAAATTATCGTCTCCGATATGAATATAATGAAAACAAGAAATACGTAAAGTGGCCGTACTACAAAAATTGTTTCCGATATTTAGGTATCCATTTTCACCTGTACATATTGCTGAGCCGGAACCAATGGTCGCACTGCCACCAAATATTATGATTCCATGAATGTCTAAGATAATACCTGTATCAGGAATTGTTGAGATTATATATTGACCTAACTTTATCATTCCAAACTTTACTACTCCATTAAGCTGAATCTCCCCCCCTAAATTTTTGATTTTCGGGCGATTGAGAATTACAGGTAACTTTATGGCTGTTTTTAAATCAAAATAATGAAAATTGAAATATATACTCCAGGGGAGATATTTAATTATCCATATATTTCTAAAAAATTTTACCGCTATTTTCATAAAGTTTATCTGAAATGATTGAGTGCCTGGGCGATGATTGGCGCCATGTCGTAGTATTTGTATTCGGCGAGGCGACCGCCGAATATGACGGATGTTTCCTGCGCGGCGAGGGCGCGGTATTGCTCGTAGACAGCCTGGTTGCGGGCATCGTTGACGGGGTAGAACGGCTCCATGCCGTCGGTCCACTCGGTAGAGTATTCGCGGGAGATGACCGTGCGGGGATTGTCGTAGACGGCGTTGCCGAAGGCCTCGAAATGCTTGTGCTCGATGATGCGGGTGTAAGGCACGTCGGCAGCTGTGTAGTTGACCACTGCGTTGCCCTGATGGTTCGGCTCGTCGAGTGTCTCGGTCTCGAAGCGCACTGTGCGGTATTCGAGCTTGCCGAAGCGGTAGCCGTAAAACTCGTCGATTTTTCCGGTGAACACAATCTTGTCGGCGATTGACTCCCAATGAGCACGGTCGGCGAAGAAATCGGTGTCGAGCCTTAACTCCACGCCGTCAAGCAGACCGTCAATCAGGCGGTTATATCCTCCGATAGGGATGCCCTGATAGGAGTCGTTGAAATAGTTGTTGTCAAAGGTCATGCGCACCGGCAGACGACGGATGATGAACGCCGGAAGCTCGGTGCATTTGCGCCCCCACTGCTTCTCGGTGTAGCCTTTAATAAGCTGCTCGTAGATGTCGCGCCCGATAAGGGTCAGTGCCTGCTCCTCAAGGTTGCGCGGCTCGGTCACGCCCTCGGCTTTCATGCGTCCGACCGCCTCGCGCCGCTGCTCGTCGAGCTTAGCCTGCGCCTCGGCGGGAGTCTTTACATCCCACATCTGATAGAACGTGTTCATGTTGAAGGGCAGGTTGTACAGCCGTCCGTCAGGAGCCTGTGCCACAGGGCAGTTGGTATAGCGGTTGAAAGGCACAATCGAGTTGACAAAATCCCACACCTCCTTGTCAGAGGTGTGGAAGATATGCGCCCCGTACTTGTGCACATTGATTCCTTCGATATTCTCGCAATATATATTACCTCCGGCGTGGGGACGCTTGTCAATGACAAGACACCGCTTCCCCTGCTTCCTGGCAAGATGCGCAAACGTGGTGCCGAAAAGCCCGGCACCCACTATAAGATAGTCATATTTCATATTCGGAAAATTTTGTTGGCGTAAGGAATCTTAAAAAGCAACCAACTTAAGAAAATTGAAATTGCTGAAACTGTCAACCATACTAATATTGGTCCAACATGCTGTATGTCTCCAAGATAAAATGAAATTTTATCGATAAAAAAAGGATGTATTGTAAACACGACCAAAAACAGTTTGGATAGCATTTTTATTAGCTTGTTGTCATTTGAAAATCGAATTGATATAATGAATGTAAATACCGAAACGACAAATACTAAAATTGGGACAGAACTATAGAAAAAGGAACAATAATCAGTCTTTATCTCTGGAATTAGCCAAACTTGATATCCATAGTTAATTATACACATGATGGTTACAATTATGGCATTCCCGAATGTAAAAGATTTATATTTTATCATCCCGCCTAATAAAAAGTAAGTTAACCAGTTGTATAATCTAAGAGATGGTGGCAATAATTCCCCCCCCATGGTTAAATTAAGTGAAAACATGATACTCTGTAGAGTTAACATGAATATAGTCAATAACATGAATCCATGTCGATATCTGAGATAACAAGTATTTAGTAGTGGAAGGAGTAAGTATATGATAATCATGGCTCCAAAATACCAAAATACATAAAAAGGGCCTTGGGCATTAAAAGAACCTCCAAAAATCTGCCAGAATCGTTCTAACGAAAATCCATGTTTAAAAATACTGTAGACAATCCAATAAAAGACGCAAAAGAAAGTCATGTATCGTAGTATGCCATATATCTTTTTCATAGAATAGCGATAGTCGATATTTGGACGTCCTAACAACAGATATCCACTTACCATAAAAAAGAGAGGTATTGATATTACTGCCGATTTGTACATGAAAGATGCAATGTCAAGACCGTTGGTCGACATGAGATCATGTGTTGTATGCAACATGATAACACCGAGCATGGCGATAATTTTTATCATGTCTATAGACATGTTGCGCCGGGTTGAATATTGAACTGCTTTATCTGAGTGCATTTCTCAAATATTTTATAGAATTATTTCTCAGGTTATTTATCGTAATGGTTGATTCAATGAAATCACATTCAAGGCTGCTGTCTTCCAGTAATTCTTCAGGATTATTTATAATTCTGTCTTCGAGTCCGCACATTGCAAGCATCTGCCCTTGGCGTGAGCCCGGCTGTACACAGCAGCTATAGAACGGAACTTCAAAATTCATGGAAAATATTGTGCCGTGAAACGTGTTTGTCACTATCAGAGATGCGTGTGCCATATAGGAGAGGAAATCTACCGGTCCTGCCTCTTGAATCATGTGGATTCTCTTATCTCGATGATAATTAAGCGGAGACATACAATAGACTTCCATGCCGTAACGATTAGCGAGCGCGCTTATTTTAGGAAGCCAACGCTTTAGTGCCCTGAAATCCCAATACAGGGCATAAACGAATATATATTTCTGTCCCGCGGCAGGTTGATAAATCCCGGGCAGTGAAAGCCATTCATTTTTGTTCAGGAGCCATGTCGGGTCACATACAAGCTCCACATCGCGACCGGTGACTCTTTCTATATACTCCCTTATTATGGGTTCTCGGGTCGAAAGTGAGTCATATTGACTTAACAAGTCTTTGTATTTACGTATATTTCGTAAAGTCTGTCCCCCGAAACTTGATGCATAGGCAATTCTTTTTTGAGGATTACCGAATTGCAGGAAATAGGGCAGTATGGCTTCGGACGGCTCATATTTAAATTCGCCGCAACCGATATTCCATACCTGGTCGCTTCCTGAAATCAATATGTCGTAATCAAATGTGGAATCCTTAAACTGTTCATACCGTGTGTAGCGCCGGGTGGTTGGTCGGAGAAATGTAGCAATGAAATCTTCATATCTCTTCGCTCTCTCGCTTCGTTTCGACCTGATGAATTGGAAACCGAAATTGTCGATCATTCCCCGCAGACCCTTTTTCCGCGAAAAGTCGGTCTGATACCAGAATGTCTGACTCGGGGTGCGATAGTCAATTGTCTCCACATCATAGCCAAGGTCATTAATGGTCTTTATCGTGCCATACGTTTGAAGAACCGACCCGAAATTGTATGCTGCGTGATAGGTAATCAATCCTATCTTAGGCTTGTCGTTACTCATTGTACGCTTCTCCATTTTATATTACTCCTGATTATTTTTGCGGGATTACCGGCAACGATTGAAAATGGTGGAACATCTTTTGTCACAACTGAATTGGCTGCGATTACAGCACCGTCACCAATTGTCACTCCTTTAAGAATCATAGCTCTATAACCAATCCATACATTATCTCCGATAATTACCGGTTTTGATGTCCGATAATCGGGGGTTTCGATATAATGTCCATCATAATCTCTAATTACCGCCTCTCTGGCAATATGGGCATTTTTACCTATTTTAATATGATTTGCGCATGTTATTGTCACATTTTCATTAGCAAAACCTCCATCTAATTCTAAAATGCCGGATTGGGTAATCCACACATTCACATTCTCATTTATACTAAATGTCCCGTTTACAATCAATTTTGTAAGAGGTCCCATTTGCAGTTTTGTACAGCACCGTGTTGAGGGGATTCTCCGTTGACCAAGGATCAATGACGCATTCAATTCTATCACAGCTCGTTTGTCTATGTCAATAGCTGTACCTCGGAAAATGATAAGTTTTGCATGTGACTTGTTTTTATGAATAGTCACATTGGTATTATAGTAAATCATTTGCCAAAGACTCCTTAGTGAAAGTTGCCGAACCAATGGATAGAGCTTGTGCCACGCTCTAAAAAGCCTTGGGGGTCTTGGAAAATTGAGATATTTCTTTATTGCAGCATTAAAACCAAATTTGTCCAACTCGGAAAAGAATGCCTCTCTTACGCTTTCTGATGCTCCGTATGCAGGATCATATGGTTGGATAAGGTGAATGTTATTCTTTGTGGCACTACTTAACTCAATTTCTGTTAATGTTGTATCGGCGTTGGTTGCATCCAAAAGCCTGTCACCTTTTTCATTATTAGAAATCACCAAGGAATAGCCTTTTGCCGTATCCTTAATATTGGGGAATATATGATTTATGCCCCATAAATCACCTAATGAGATATCGGCAAATCGTGGGAATCCCTTAAAAGGACATTCAAGACAAGAAGGTCTTACAACCAATCCTGTGTCAAGGAATGCGGTCATATATGGGTCATCAATTTTGTCTTTAAGGTATATCGCTCCATTTTTAAATGTAATTTTTGTCGCAAGATGTCCCCAAGGGTGCTGTGCATCTTTGTATTTAAATTTTACGCTGTCAGCTTTTGCCCTATATTTTTTCTCTAATGCGTCAAGATATGCGTGGAAAAATTTGGGCGAGCTAACTCCTTTGCAAATGAAGTCGACAGTATAGAGATTATCATAAGGCCGTTTAAGAAAGTTTTGCAGCGCAGCTATCTGGCATGGAGTAGAACAAGCCAAGACTGTTTTCCCGTCTTTTAATAATTTCTCAATGTCTTTATAAAGTGTATGAGGGTCATTTTGAAGATATTTTGAGCTTCTGATACGAGATAAATCGTTTATGTCGTTAGTGAGTAAAGACCTCAGATTGAATTCATCATCAAAGACAGCACCGGCAACCCATCCGCCTTGATTTAATACTTGTTCTGCCAGTACTGAGAACATCCCTCCACTCGTACTGTCAATTCTCACGGCATCTTCATTGACATATCCGCCAAATACTTTGGGTGATTCCCGGTTTACCTCTTTCTTCTCAAGATGTAATTGAGGGCATACTTTTTCACACAATTTGCAGTTAATGCATTTATGTATGTCGACCTTTGGATATTTGAATCCTTCAATGTCATTGTGCCATGATATGCAATCCACAGGACAGATTTCTACACAGGCCCTGCATCCACAGCAGTCAATTTTATTTTTAATATCAATCATATTAATTCGCTGGTTATTTGGTTATCGCTTTTTTGATTTTAGATAAGAGGCGTTTTTCTTTGTCGCTCAAATACCGATGGACACAATATCTTATCTTTTGAATAAGCGATGCGTTGTGCAGGTAATCTTTAAAATAAATTCCATTTTGATGTTTATTTAGAAGCCTATCACACAATGCGTCATAACAATAATCTATTCCACTTAAATAATTGTGCGTTTTATAATGATTTACGGTCATCAGTATTCCTTCTTTTAATGATATAGTTGTCTTAAATTCCGGAACTGCATTCTTAATTTTTGTATTGTCAAACACTGCATCCAAATTTCGATCCCCTTTGAAAAAATCTCTTTCTGTGGTAAATACATCAATAATTTCTTGAACTGGAATATTAATGATGTTTTTGTTTTGCATTTCTAATACTTCATAAAGAGTTTCAACCATGGTTTTCCACGAATATGTTTCATCGCCTACGATATTGAAATCTTCGTCGTATGCCAACGGATTTAGAAATAAACCGCAGAATGCGACCGCGAAATCTCGGGTATGAGTAAGATTACAAACGGGTATGTGACCATTTTCATTCCAATAAAACATCGGCTTTCCAGAGAGGATGCGTGCAATTATTGTACCGTGATAACGTGCGGCAGGTGCGATGCCATATGGTATTCGTGTATCTCCATAGGTGATGTATGGACGTACGATTGTATATTTAAATTTCCAATTAAGAGATTTAAGGAGTTTCTCGCACTCATATTTACTTATTCCATAAGGAAGATTCGTGTTTGGTTGAACACTATTTTCTTTTATTGGAAAATCAGTACTGTCTCTACGGTATGAACAAGCCGATGATACGAAAATGTACTGCGTACAAATATCTTGAATAATATCAATGGTAGATTTGAGTTGTTCAGGCGTATAAGATAAGAAATCTGCAACAACATCAAATTTATAGTTAGATAATTCTTTTTTACATGATATTGTATCACGTATATTTCCAATAATCAGATGAGATTCAGCCGGGATATCTTCCACATGGGTGCCTCTATTGAGTAAAAATACCTCATGTTTTTGTTTAATGGCGAGTTTTACGATGTCAGTGCTTAACACACCTGTGCCACCAATAAATAATATTTTCATTGTGGGTTGAAGATTCGTGTTTTAATAGTTTTGATTATTGTTTTCCTGATATCCGAATCTATTCCAATTAAATAGATTGACAAAGAGACAGAAATGAAACTTACTATTCCGATAAGTATATAATCCCAAAAACTTTCATTTAAACTATACACTGATATAATAGGGAGTGGTAGTGCGCACAATGAGACTTTAATACACGGGAGAATTACTGAACGGATGTCTTTCCATGTATAATTCACTAATTTTATAATTAAAATTGGTTTCACTATGAATGCAATTATTGCGAATGTAACCACAGCTGCCCATGATAGAGCTAATGGGGAGAATCCAAGTTTAAACAGGATAAATACAATAGGAAACATAATAAACAAAAAGAGAGGTGATAGTAAAGCATTTTGTTTTAGTTGTCCTTTCGCATATAAAGCTGTGTAAAATGAATTATCAAAGACTTGTATCAAACTTTGAATGAGGACAAGCTGTAAAAATGGAACAGTATATTCGGGTACTTCTTTTAGCCATAATGAGAGAATAGGTTTTGCCAATAATCCTAAAGGAAGACAAAGAAGCAACATCAAATAATAAGAGTATTTTGTGGAATTTAAAAGGAGATGGCGTGATTTTTCTTGTTCACCTGCCGCATATAGTTTGACGATTTGCGGATTAACCGCTGTTCTAAAATTATTCACAAACTGATTAACCGCATTGTTTACTTGTAGAGAAATAGTCCTTGCGGTAACTACAGCAGGCGAAAAGAAAATATTTAAAAGTATAAGTATTCCTTGATTATTAAGTGCTATACCGGAAGAACTGAACAAGCTCCATCCGGAGAAAGAGGCGATTTCTTTAAATTTCTTCCAGTCAATATAAAAACGATAGCTGCATTCTTTGAAATTCTTAGTGCAATAAATCAGATACCACAAGAATAGAAGGAATTGTATACAAAAAAGTAGAAAGGCATAGAGCTCAAGTCGTGATGACTCACTGAATTTTAGCAAATAAACTATTCCGAGTTTGGTAAATGCTTCTGCAATTCCGATATATGCAAAAATATTCATTCTTTCGTGAGAAATGATATCTGCATTATAAGGGACGGTTATTACGGAAAATACGACAGTCATGATTGACCAATGGAAGGCAATGATAGCACTGTGTATCAATGCGGGAGGAATCTTGAGCTTATTGTGAATAAGCCAGAGCCCTATGAGTTCCCCTAATACCGCGATTACTAAAGCTAAGAGGATGTGTACATTTACCGATGTGATAAAAGTTTTTGAAAGAGTATTTTCATTATTTCGACCGAGGTCAAATGTTATAAATCGTGATGTTCCCGTGCTAAGAGCCACATTCAGAAATGCGAGGAAACCAACAATACCACCAACAACCTGATAAATTCCATAATCAGTAATGCCTAATATTTCTAATATAACTCTAGAAGTGTATAGCGTCACTGACATAATAATCAGCATACGGATATACAAAAATAAAGTGTTTTTGGCTATTCGTTTGTTGGCAGAGGTGGTGTCAGTCATGAATCAAGAAGATATATTAGCGATGGTGAGGGCGGCGCGGGTGTAGGGGTTGAGGTCGGGGCGCGTGAGGAGGGAGCGGGTGATGGCGGCTTCGCAGGTGAGGCAGTCGGCAGGAGTGAGGTAGGGGGCGCTGGCGGAGAGGAAGCGGCTGAGGGCGGAGAGGGTGGGGGTGTCCATCGTGTCGGTGTGGTCGAGGTAGCGGGCGTGGGAGTCGAAGAGACGGCGTTTGTAAGCTGCCTCGTTACGTGTCTCAAATGCCCAAAGGTCGGCGGATAGGAGCAGGGTGACGCGCTGGAGGGTGTCGTAGTCGTTGAGTGGCGTGATGCTGCAGCCGCCCGGGAACTGCTTGTGCCAGCGGTCAAGACATACGCTTTCCCATCGGAGGGGGCGCCCGAAGAAGGCGCGGTTGCGACGGCGTATCTCTTGCGCCACGGTGTGTTGCAGCGTGTAGGCGTTTACGGTCGTGTCGCCGCACATATATGAATCGAATGCGTTGAGCTTGTGGCGGTTGAGGTAACCGCTGTCGGCGGGGGCATTGAATGCTATGCGGTGGATGAGGTCGTAATAGTCTAATGCGGTGAGTGAGTCGCCCATGGTGAGCGAGCCGAGGTGACGCTCGACGTTGTTGACCCATGTTTTTGCCTGTCGGCGCAATTCTGCTTTTTCGCCTGCGCGTGAGCCGGCGGGGAGAAATATTTGCAGACGGTTGGCGAGGGTGAATATCAGCGATGCGCTGCCTTCGATATCGGCGGCGCAGGTGAAGTCAACCTGCGAGATGTCAGGTAGTTGACAGGTCATGTGATTATGATGTGGTTCCGGCGCGGGTAATCCGGGCGTCTACGCCGAAGTCCCATTTGAAGCCGTTTTGTGTACCGAATTTTATGCGGTAGATGATATTTTCGGAGTGGTCGGACTCTATTTTGGCGATGTCGCCGGTCTGTCCGGGAATCATGCCGCCGACCACTACTATGCGGTCGCCTTCTTTTGGGGTGAAACCTCCGATGGGTGCCACCTCAAATTGGGGCGTGAACTGACCGATGGCGAGCTGGAAGTTGCGGAAATCATTTTCTGGAATCGATGCGTATGCCGTGCCGGTTGTCGCGCCGGTGGTGTAACACCAGGCGAGGTCGCCGATTTTGCAGAACATCGGGAATATGTCGGTCACGCGGCAGTGGAAGAATACCACGTCGGCGATGACCGGGCGGCGTTCGGAGATGATTTTTTTGCCGGTGCGACGCACTATTTCATCGCAGGGGTAGAACATTTCGGGCTGTGGCAGTTCGTCTTTGAGATATTGAAACCGGCTGTGGAGGTCGGTAAATTTCACGGCGGGGCGCAGTCGCATGGCATACCATCGCATAGGGTTGGCGACAAAGAGGCGTGACACGGCTTCCCTGATGTCATCGCGGCTTTGCTGTGTCAAATCCGTTTTTCGGCACAGTGATAACACCGGGATGCCTTTGGGCGCGTGGCCGAGCGTGGCTGTGATGTCGCCTCCGGTATATCCGCAGCGAAGCGCCGCGTAAGCCCAGTATGTTTCGATTGTGTCGTTGATTGTGCCGAATATGGGGAGATTGCGGAGGTGCAGCAGGGAGTGCATCTGCTCGCTGACGTTGCGGTCGAGCTGGCGCGGAGTCTGCATAGACTGATGGAGATTGAACACATATCGGCGCTTTATCGCGATATTCCGCCGGATTATGTCGGTGGATTCGGCATTGTATTTCGACGGGGCATCGCAGCGGAGCCGAGCCACGGCATAGATGTTCATAGCGCTGTTAAGCAGTGAAAAGAGGAGCATGTCGGTGGCGGTTGCCGTGTCGCCGGTCTGATAAGGGGCTGAGCGGGTGACATTTTCCATGCGCTTGAATTCGGCATCGGTTACAGCTACAGCCCATGATGTCGGCGGCAATGATTTAAGCTTCTCTTTCAGATGTTTAAAGAGACTGCTGTCGGCAAACAGCCCTTCATTTGTGGCTGCATTATACATGCTCGCCATTATGTCGAAATAATGTGATGCCGTCTTGAAAGTCATGCCGCGAAGACACATGTCTACAAGCCAATCATCAAGTAAGTTGTCGGAGATATGTGCAGGGTCGACGCTGCGATTTGTCAGAAATGTCTCGAACGTAGCGAGTGCTTTATGATAAGACTGCCGTGTCGAAGAGTGTATTCCGTCAACGCGTGATTGGAAAAACTCAATTAAGTCGTGTGTGCTATGTAGCTCTGTCTCAGTCATCAATGATTTCTGTGACATTTAACTTTATGGAAAGTCAGGAGTGCTCTTACCGACCCCCTGATTCATCGCTGTGCCTTGAATTCAGGGGTTTGCAAGATGTGGTGTTATGGCTCAGACCAACCATAAAGGTTTAGGAAGATCTCTGTTTAAATAGGCATCTCTACATAAGAGATTTGTTAAATCGGTATCGTTCTATAATTCAGCGCATTGACTTGCTTCATCAAACCGTTTTGCTAAGCAAAGGTACATTTACACTTACTTTAAAAGACGCTTTTGTCACTTTTATTAAGCTGTTTTCCGCTATGGTTCGGATTTTTTTCGTACTTTTGCACAAGATTAAGTATCTCTTATGTAGAGATGCCTATTTAAACAGAG
>ERZ780149.1052-NODE-1052-length-32219-cov-3.263898_pt1 | contig 32219 bp, 23 predicted proteins | sample MGYA00511367_ERZ780149 | MGnify/ENA primary metagenome ERZ780149 (study PRJEB29588, sample SAMEA2153852) | human gut metagenome | biome: human gut; feature: human-associated habitat; material: faeces | place: Denmark | collected 2008/2010 ... | reverse complement strand
AAAGAAGATATTGAAAAAATATATGCGCGTTTTCCTCGCCTTGCCGAGCGTAAAAATCAAATTGCAGGCACACTTTCGGGCGGCGAGCAGCAAATGCTTGCTATGGGACGCGCGCTTATGTCAAAGCCTAAGCTGCTTATGCTTGACGAGCCTTCGATGGGTCTGTCACCTATTCTTGTTGATCAGGTTTTTGATATAATTAAGGATATTAACCGTGACGGCACTACCATACTTCTTGTTGAGCAAAATGCAGGTAAATCTTTGGCAATTTCAGACCGCGCCTATGTTTTGGAAACCGGCAGTATTGTGCTTTCGGGCACAGGCGCCGAACTTGCGGCAAGCGATGATGTTAAAAAAGCCTATTTAGGCGGCTGATTTATTAAAAGCATTTTGAGTAACTCGCACAAAAGAGTTCCAAAATGCTTTTAATATATTATAAAGGTGGAGAGTAATTTGAAGTCTGTATTTTCGGGAAAATGGATAACGGCAAACGAATTTTTATGTGAAGACAAAAAAATTCAAAATTTTTATATGAAGGTTGAAAAGGAATTTAGCGTAGGCGAATTCCAAAAAGCAAAAATCAAAATTTCAGCCGATGACTACTATAAGCTTTATATTAACGGAAAATATGTCGGTCAGGGGCCCGCACCGGGATATACTTTTGCATACAATTATAACGAATTTGACATTACCGGGTTTATTGTTTCGGGTAAAAATAAAATCGAAGTGACGGTATATTACCAAGGTCTTATCAACCGCGTGTTTGTAAGCGGTGACAGAAAACAGGGCTTGATTTGTGATGTAACAGTTGATGATAAGCTTGTACTTTCGTCTGACAAAAGTTGGCTTTACTGCGTAAATAAAAGCTATGTTTCAACACATAAATTCGGATACGACACCGCCTTTTCCGAAGACAGAGATATGCGCATTAAGGACAGTGAATACAAGCCGTGTGCCGAAATTGAATGCGACTACCGTTTTTGCGAAAAGCCCTTCCCCGCTCTTTCGGTTTATCCCGTGAAGGTAGATCCAATCATAAGTGGAAACTGCTATTTTTATGATTTTAAGCAGGAATATGTATGCAGTTTAAAAATCACTGCAAGCGCGAGTGCAGTAGGCAGTAAAATAGTCATACACTGCGGTGAAGAGCTTGAAGGCGACGCAGTAAGATATAACCTGCGCTGTAACTGCGATTATGAGGAAATTTGTATTTTAGATAAAGGAATTAACATAATCGAGCAGTTTGATTATAAAGCGTTCAGATTTCTTGAAATAATAGCAGATGACGGGGTTACGATCGATGATGTGCAATTACTTGTTAGGCACTATCCCTTCCCCGATAATCGCGTAGAAATTAAAACAAACGATAAATCTTTAAAGGCGGTATTTGATTTGTGTAAGAATACAATCAAATACGGTACGCAGGAAGTATTTGTTGATTGCCCTACAAGAGAAAAAGGGCAATATTTGGGCGATGTTTTTATTTCGGGCTTTTCTCATATGCTATTGACGGGAAAAACCGAAATGCTGAAAAAGGCGATTGAAAACACGGCTCAATCAATCGACTACAGCGGAGAAATTCTTGCTGTGTCACCCTGCAGTTACAAACAAAAAATAGCAGATTATTCGTTGCTTTTTCCGTTAATTCTTTTAAAGTATTATGACTATACAAAAGACAGAGATTTTTTGAGTAAAATGCTTCCGATTTGCGAGTATATAAACGGTTATTTTTTGAAATTTGCCGATACAGACGGACTTTTACATAAGGTTGATGAGCAATGGAATTTGGTTGATTGGCCCGATAATTGCCGAGATAATTACGATTTTGAACTGTGCGACCCGATTAAAGAGGGCAAGCACAATGTAGTAAACGCATTTTATATATGTTCGGTTGAAAACACCGAAAAAATAAAATCAATTTTAGGTATTCAGTTTGAAAATAAGTCGGATGATTTAAAAATCAGCTTTAACAATTTGTTTTTTAATAATGAAACAGGGCTTTATATTGACTCCGAATTAAGTAAACATTCGGCAATACATTCTAATATGTTGCCTATTGTATTTGACATATGCCCGAATAAAAATGTAGATTTAATATCTGAATTTTTAATAAAACGCGGTATGTGTTGCGGTACATATATGTCGTATTTTTATTTAAAAGCGTTATGCAAAGCCGGAAAGCGTGATGCGGCATATAATGCGATTACTTCAGACTCCGAAAACGGTTGGTTGAATATGATTAAAGAAGGTGCCACCACCTGCTTTGAAGCATGGGGAAAAGAACGAAAAGTTAACACAAGTCTGTTTCACCCATGGTCAACCTCACCTATTATTATTTTATTTGAAGAATTTAACGAATATTTGAAATTTTGATGCTAAAAAAGCAGCGCCTTATGAGCGCTGCTTTTTAAAACATAAAATCAAACATATTGGCGGTTACTGTGTTTTTCCAATCGTTATGATTTATTATTCTGTCGGTGAATGGTAAGAATTGTTCTTCAAGTTCAGGTATATTATCAATTTTACCGTCGCGGTAATCACAAAGTCGTTCAAGGCAGGATTTCATTCTGGTTATAAGTCCGCCGATACGAATATCCTGAATATCAAAACCGTGGGGTTTATTTAAAATGTACCATTGATTTCGAAAAGCTTTATAAAACTCTTCGGTCAGTTTTATCATCCTCTTATAGTCGGCTATAACAATGTTTAACTTTGAGCTATCGTTTTGGGCGTAGGCTTCACGCGTGCGGGTGCAAATATTGACCTTTATGCTCAATACCGCCGCGAGTTTCGACAATGTATTAAAAATATCAGAGTATTCCCCTGCTCTGTTGGAGGCATATTTGAGTTTGCGGGCAATCGAGGCGTATTTATCACAATACTCATAATTTTCTAAATTTTGAAATTTAGACATAAAGCAGTCGGCGTATAAAAAGTATTTTGAAGGGTTTACAACCTCTTTGGTTTTTTCAAGCAAATTAGGTGAATCGAGCAGCATAAAATCATCATATTTAACGCCTACCCACTCATAAAATTTTTGCTTAATGCAAGAAAGCTTTGTTATGCCCCGAGCAATACAAGCGGCATAACATAATGTAGGCAACACCGAATACGAAGAACATTCGCCTCCGTTATCACCCCACATAGTAATAAATACATCTTTAATGCCGCCGTCTAAACAGGCGCTGATTGCGGCTTTGGTAGCTTTTACCGAAAAATAATTATGCGGAGCAAAACCCGACCACATCCAAGCGCCGCCCGCAAATACAATTTTGTCGGTTAATTGTCGGTGACCTTTTATCATATCGGAATAACGTTTTTTATCCTGCGAGTAGTAATCCCAATAAACTAATGTTAAATTTTGCGGTATTTTTGATTTTACCGATTCATCAAATTTTGAATCTGCACTGTAATAATTGCCGCCGCTTGCCAAACGGTAGAACATATCGCTCCACATCATAGGCTTAAAATTGTATTTTTCGGCTATGGTACAAACCCTGTTTAAATGGCCTAAAAGTATATCAAAACGGTCTTGCGGGCCGTTTATATCGTAATATTTGCCGCGACCCAGCATGTGCGCCTCGTCCATACCTATATGTAAATTTTCGGTTCTGAAGCATTCGCGTAAAGATTTAAACATATTCTCTATAAGCTGATATACTTTGTCGTAGCCAACAAGCAGAATATCGTCAATATCTCTGATATCGGAACGCCACTTTAAATATGCCGCCATGTGCGCCAGCGTTTGTATGTTAGGTACAAGTTCAACTCCTAAACTGTAACAAAAATCGTCAAGCTCTTTTAACTCGGCTTTACTGTATCGTCCGCGCAAATGACCGAAATACGGTTCGTCGGTCACTTCGTATGTGTCTTCCATATAAAGATGCACCTGATTATAGCCCATTTTTGATATGACGGTAATGAATTTTTTAAGCTGCTCCACAGTCATAACCGCATTGCGTGAGCAATCAATCATTACACCGAATTTGTTGAATACTTGTATTTTATTATACACAAAAAAACCTCCTATAAATATTTAAAAATATCGTCAACGCTATTTGCAATGTATGTTGAACCCGCTGATTCAAGTTCTTCACGGTTGCCGTAACCGAACAAAACACCTATTGAATCAATACCGTTTAGCTTTGCCCCTATAATGTCTTGCTCGCGGTCACCTACCATAATTACTTCAGAAAGACATTTTATATCACAACTTTTTAAAACATAATTTATTACATCGGCTTTTTTGTTTCGTGTTTCGTCCATTGTGGCCCCACCAACGAAATCAAAATATTTATATAAATCAAAATGTTCTAAAATCTCAACCGCATATTTATAAGGCTTTGAAGTAGCAAGTAATACTTTATGTCCCGAATTCTTAATATTTTCCAACAATTCGGGTATTCCGTTATAAACAGAATTTTCAAAAATGCCTTTTGTGCCGAAATACTCACGGTAATAATCAATCGCAAGCAGTGCGTCATTCTCACAAAAACCGTAATATTTCATAAAAGAATCTTTGAGCGGCGGACCGATAAATTTGTAAAGCTCGGTTTTATCTGCAACTGATATGCCGAATTTTTGAAGTGCATAGGCAACTGAATTTGTAATACCCTCGCCCGGGTCGGTTAATGTGCCGTCTAAATCAAAAAGTACGATTTTATACATAAACTCACCATAGAATGCGCAATAGGTGTTTTAAATTTTAAGTTATTTTAAAATAAGCCCGTAATTTTGCCGTTTTCATCAACATCAATTCGTTCTGCAGCAGGAGATTTCGGAAGACCGGGCATAGTGAGAATATCGCCTGTCATAACAACTATAAAGCCGGCTCCCGCAGAGACCTTAACATTTTTAACGGTAACGGTAAAGTTTTCGGGTGCACCGAGCTTGGTCGGATCGTCAGAAAAGCTGTATTGAGTTTTTGCAATACAAATCGGTAATTTATCAAAACCAAGCTCAGTAAGCTGGGCAATTTGTTTTTTGGCATTAGGCATTATTGTAATGCCGTCGCCGCCGTAAACCTTTTTAACTACTGCTTCAATTTTTTCTTCAATGGTTTTGTCAAGCTCGTATGAAAAAGTGAAATCGCCTTTTTCTTCTTCACAAAGACGAACCACCTCGCGAGCCAAAGCCTCGCCGCCTTTTCCGCCCTCGGCCCATACGGTAGAAAGAACGGTATTTACGCCTAATTCTTTGCACTTATCTATAATGAAGTCTATCTCATTATCGGTATCGGTCGGAAAACGGTTTACAGCTACTACGCAAGGAAGCTTATAAACATTTTTAATATTAGAAACATGGCGTAATAAGTTGGGTATTCCCTTTTCAAGAGCAGCCAAATCTTCTGTGTTAAGCTGTTTCTTATCAAGACCCCCGTGCATTTTAAGAGCGCGAACAGTAGCTACAATTACAACTGCGTCGGGTGTAAGACCTGCCATACGGCATTTTATGTCAAGAAATTTTTCAGCTCCTAAATCTGCGCCAAATCCTGCCTCTGTTATGGCATAATCACCCATCTTTAATGCAAGCTTGGTTGCCATTACCGAGTTGCATCCGTGAGCAATGTTTGCAAAAGGTCCACCGTGAACAAAAGCGGGTGTGCCTTCAAGGGTTTGCACCAAGTTTGGTTTGATTGCGTCTTTGAGCAAAGCCGTCATAGCGCCCACAGCCTTTAAATCGCCCGCTGTAACGGGTTTATCATCATAGGTGTAACCAACTATTATTTTTGATAAACGCTCCTTAAGGTCGGTTATAGAGCTTGCAAGACAGAATACAGCCATAATTTCGCTTGCAACTGTTATATCAAAACCATCTTCACGCGGAACACCGTTAGCCTTACCACCCATACCGTCAACAATAAAGCGTAACTGACGGTCGTTCATATCAACACAGCGTTTCCAAGTGATTTTACGAACATCGATACCTAATGCATTACCCTGCTGAATGTGATTATCAAGCATAGCGGCAAGCAAATTATTTGCAGCGCCTATAGCGTGAAAGTCACCTGTAAAATGAAGGTTAATATCTTCCATAGGAACTACCTGTGCATAACCGCCGCCTGCAGCACCGCCTTTAACCCCAAACACCGGACCGAGTGACGGCTCACGAAGAGCCACAGTTACATCCTTACCGATTCGTGCAAGACCGTCGGCAAGACCTATTGTGGTTGTGGTTTTGCCCTCGCCCGCCGCTGTGGGCGTAATGGCGGTAACAAGCACTAACTTACCGTCTTTACGCTCGGTTTCATTAAGCAATGACAAATCTATCTTTGCCTTGTATTTACCGTATTGCTCAATATATTTGTCTTCTACCTTAGCCTTTTTGGCAATTTCGGTTATAGGTTGCATTTGGCACTGCTGTGCAATTTCAATATCAGATAAATAAGCCATAATTGACCTCCGTAAAATTATTTAAAATATTTAACTGCCGCTTCAAACATATGAATATCATATTCACCGAGAACATTTTTGTAAAGTCCGTTGCCGATACGCTCACTGTGACCCATCTTGCCGAATACTCGTCCGTCAGGTGAAGTTATACCTTCGATTGCGTACATAGAATTATTTGGGTTAAAGTGAACATCGCTTGTTGCGTTGCCGTTAAGATCTACATACTGTGTTGCGATTTGCCCATTTTGTGCTAACTGCTTAATAAGTTTTTCGCTTGCAATGAAACGACCCTCACCGTGCGAAATCGGCACATTGTATATATCACCTACATTTGTAAGTGAAAGCCATGGCGATTTGTTAGAAGCCACTCGCGTGCGAACAATGCGAGATTGGTGGCGTGCTATTGTGTTGAATGTAAGTGTGGGACAATTTTCATCGGTGTCAACAATCTTTCCGTAAGGTACAAGGCCCAACTTAATTAACGCCTGAAAACCGTTGCATATGCCGCACATTAAACCGTCGCGGTTATCAAGAAGATCGGTAACACCCTCTTTTATTGCGGCATTACGGAAGAAGGCTGTAATAAACTTACCGCTACCGTCAGGTTCGTCACCGCCCGAAAAGCCGCCGGGTATAAATACCATCTGAGCGGTCTTGAGTTCATTTGCAAACTTTTCAATGCTTGATTGAATACCCGAAGCTGAAAGATTGTTTATAACAATAATCTCGGGTTCTGCACCTGCATCTTGCATTGCCTTTGCGCTGTCATATTCACAGTTGGTACCGGGGAAGGCAGGAATAATAACCTTGGGCCGTGCTACCTTAACAGCAGGTGCGGGATATTCGTTTGCCTTATACTCAAAGTTTTGCATAGGTGTTTTAAGATCGGCAATATTGCAGCTATATACAGACTCTAACTTGTTTTCATAAATACCCAGCAATTCGTCAAGGCCTATACTTTCGGTTCCTAAAGTAATTTTATTGTCAGCTGTAACAGTACCTATTGATATGGCGTCGTCAATATCTTCTGAAACTTCAAGCAGGAAGGAGCCGTAGGAATAATCAAATATTTTTGCAACGCTTAAATAATCTTCAAATTCAAAGCCCAGTCCGTTACCGAAACACATTTTCATAACAGCCTCGGCAATACCGCCCATACAGGGTGTGTAGGCAGATACGACCTTACCCTCACGCATAAGATTTGTAACCTTATTAAAGGTTGAAATCAAGGATTTAGTATTGGGTAAATCGGTATCACTGTCATAAATCGGGCAAAGCATAACCAATTTATTGCCTGCCTTTTTAAATTCGGGTGATACAATGTCTTTTACCTTTTCGGTTGTAACGGCAAATGACACAAGCGTTGGCGGAACATCCAATTTTTCGAATGAGCCGCTCATTGAGTCTTTACCGCCTATAGAGCCAATCCCCAATTCTTTTTGGGCTTTAAATGCACCAAGTAAGGCGGCAAGCGGTTTACCCCAACGCTTACCGTCAACACCCGGTTTTTCAAAATACTCTTGAAATGTAAGATATACATCTTTAAATTCAGCACCCGTGGCAATTAGTTTTGATACCGATTCAACAACCGCCAAATATGCCCCGTGATACGGACTTTGTTCGGTAATAAACGGATTAAAGCCCCAAGCCATAAGTGAGCAATCGTCAGTATGCTTTTTCTCTACCGAAATTTTTTGCACCATTGCCTGAATGGGCGTTAACTGGTTTTTACCGCCGAAAGGCATCAAAACCGTACCTGCGCCTATTGTAGAGTCAAAACGCTCTGAAAGGCCGCGTTTAGAGCACATATTAAGGTCGTTGGCAATCTTTTTGTAGTTTTCGGCAAAACCGCCTTCAACAGGACCTCCAAAAGCCTTAGGTGCTTCGGGAGTAATAATTATATGCTTATCAGCGCCGTTTGAATTTAAGAATTCACGGCTTATGTCAACTATTTTTTGACCGTTCCAATTCATAACAAGGCGCGGTTCTTCTTTTATCACCGCTACAGGACAAGCCTGTAAATTTTCCTCGGCGGCAAGAGATAAAAACGCATCAACATTTTGCGGCTCGACTACAACCGCCATGCGTTCCTGCGATTCACTTATTGCAATTTCAGTTCCGTCAAGACCTTCATACTTTTTAGGAACAGCATTGAGATTTATCTCAAGACCGTCAGCAAGCTCGCCTATCGCAACAGATACACCACCTGCGCCGAAATCATTACATCGCTTTATCATTTGCGTAGCATTTTTGTTACGGAACAAACGTTGTAGTTTGCGTTCTTCGGGGGCGTTACCCTTTTGAACTTCTGCGCCGCACTGCTCAACCGATTGTGCTGTGTGCGCTTTTGATGAACCGGTTGCACCGCCTATGCCGTCGCGGCCTGTGCTGCCGCCCAAAAGTATTACGATATCACCGGGTGCCGGCACTTCACGACTAACATTTTCTGCGGGAGCCGCCGCAATAACCGCACCTATTTCCATACGCTTTGCCGCGTAGCCGGGGTGATAAATTTCATCAACAATGCCGGTAGCAAGACCGATTTGATTGCCGTATGAAGAATAACCCGCAGCCGCGGTTGTAACAATTTTACGCTGTGGCAGTTTACCCGGAATAGTCTCGCTTACCGGAACAGTCGGGTCAGCAGCACCGGTAACGCGCATAGCGCCGTAAACATACGCACGACCTGAGAGCGGGTCACGAATAGCGCCGCCAATGCAGGTTGCCGCACCGCCGAACGGCTCTATTTCGGTTGGGTGGTTATGTGTTTCATTTTTAAACAAAAGAAGCCAAGGCTCTATTACACCGTCAACATCAACATCAATCTTAACAGTACAAGCGTTGATTTCTTCAGATTCATCAAGTTTGTCAAGCTTTCCGTGTTCTTTTAAATATTTTACCGCAACCGTGGCAAGGTCCATAAGACATATCGGTTTGGTGCGCCCTAACTCTTTTCGTACCTCTATGTATTCTTCATAAGCGCTTTGCAAAAGCTCGTCTTCAAACTTAACATCGTCAATAACGGTTAAAAATGTGGTATGACGGCAGTGATCCGACCAATATGTGTCTATCATACGAATTTCCGTAACTGTGGGCTCCCTGCCCTCGGTTTTAAAATAATTCTGGCAGAAGGCGATATCGTCGGCATCCATAGCAAGACCCATATCATTTACAAGCTGTTCGAGTCCTGCTCGGTCAAGTGACAAAAATCCGTCAAGAGTTTTAACGGTTGTGGGTATTTCATATTTTGTAACCAATGTTTCGGGAAGTTGGAGCGCAGCCTCACGCGCTTCTACGGGATTTATAACATATTTTTTAATATCAATAATATCCTTTTGCGAAAGGTTGCCGTAAAGTGCATAAACCTTTGCAGAACGAATTACAGGCCGTTCGCCTTGCGAGATAATCTGGATACACTGTGCGGCAGAATCGGCGCGTTGATCAAATTGACCGGGTAAAAATTCAACAGCAAAAACGGTGGCATCTTCTGTTGAAATATTACTTGTGGCTATATCAAGCTGAGGTTCCGAAAAAACAGTACCGATAGCATAATTGAATAATTCTTCGGTAATATTTTCAGCGTCATAACGATTAAATATTCTTACATCGGTAAGATTTTTAATACCAAGCAGGTTATTTGCTTCGCTTAACAAACCTTTTGCTTCATTTGCAAGTTCTTTTTTCTTTTCAACATAAACTCTGTAAACCATTACTTTTCCTCCCCTGCTTTTAAAGCCTTTAGTCCTATATCTTTGCGGTAATAACTATTGCCGAAGTTAATTTTTTCAACCTTTTTATAAGCTGACTCAATTGCGGCTTCAAGGGTATTTTCAACTGCTGTCACACCAAGCACTCGGCCGCCTGAAGTAAGCAATTTACCGTCTTTTAAAACCGCGCCCGCAACATATGTGCTGTCAAGTAAATTGTCGGGAACAGTGATTTCATAGCCTTTTTCATAAGAAACAGGATAACCCTTTGAAGCCATAATAACACAACAAGCGTTTTTGTTGCTGAATTTAACCTCTGTTTCGGATAAGGTTTCGTTAGTAACCGACTGCATAACCGTAAGCAAATCACTCTCGAGAAGCGGTAAAACGACCTGTGTTTCAGGGTCGCCGAAACGACAGTTGTATTCAATTACCTTGGGGCCGTCAGGTGTGAGCATAAGCCCGAAATACAGACAGCCTTTAAAGGTTCTGCCCTCTGCTTTCATAGCACGAACGGTAGGCAAAAATATTTTATTCATACATTCTTCGGCAATTTTATCGGTATAATAAGGGTTGGGTGCTACGGTGCCCATTCCGCCCGTGTTAAGACCGGTATCATTATCACCCGCACGCTTGTGATCCATAGATGAAATCATGGGAACCACTACTTTACCGTCGGTAAATGAAAGAACAGATACTTCGGGGCCTGTTAAAAATTCTTCAATAACGATACTGTCACCGCTTTTGCCAAACTGTTTGTCCTGCATAATAGACACTATTGCATTACGCGCCTCATCACGAGTCATGGCAATTATAACACCCTTGCCGAGTGCTAAACCGTCAGCTTTAATAACTGTTGGTATTGGTGCGGTTTCGATGTATTCAAGTGCCTTATCGGCGTTATCAAACACCTCGTACGCCGCCGTGGGAATACCGTACTTCTTCATAAGGTTTTTAGAAAACACCTTACTGCCTTCAATGATTGCCGCAGAACTTTCAGGACCGAAACACGGAATACCCTTATCGTTTAATGTATCGACGCATCCGAGCACTAACGGATCGTCGGGGGCAACTACGGCATAATCAATTTTATTTGTAACGGCAAAATCAACAATTTTTTCAATATCGGTAGCAGAAATATTAACGCATTCGGCATCTGCCGCAATGCCGCCGTTACCGGGCAGAGCAAAGATTTGCTCTACCGTTTTGTTTTCTTTTATTTTTTTAATGATGGCGTGTTCGCGGCCGCCGCCGCCTACAACTAAAATTTTCATATTAACTCCAAAAATGTATCAGTGATGGAATAAACGCATTCCCGTAAATGCCATAGCAATATCGTACTTATTGCAACAATCGATTACCAAATCGTCACGTATAGAGCCGCCCGGCTCGGCAATATATTTAACACCGCTGCGCTTTGCACGTTCAATATTATCATCAAACGGGAAAAACGCGTCAGAAGCCAATGCTACGCCATCAATAGTGGCAAGATACGATTTCTGCTCTTCTAATGTGAAACGCTCGGGCTGAACGGTAAAATATTTTTGCCAGTTACCGTCAGCGCAAACATCCTCCTCATTTTGATTTATATAACCGTCTATAACATTATCGCGGTCAGGGCGGCCGAGGGTATCTTTAAAAGGCAGATTTAATACCTTATCGTGTTGACGCAAAAACCAAGTATCAGCCTTTGTGCCCGCAAGACGTGTGCAATGAATGCGCGACTGCTGACCTGCACCAACACCTATTGCCTGACCGTCCACAGCATAGCAAACCGAGTTTGACTGGGTATATTTAAGGGTAATGAGAGCTACAATAAGATCACGAACTGCACTTTCAGGCAAATCTTTATTGTCGGTTACTATATTACTTAACAAATCACGGTTAATTTCAAAATTGTTTCTGCCCTGTTCAAAGGTTATGCCGAATACCTGTTTGGTTTCCTGCACTTCGGGCACATAATCGGGGTCGATTTTTACAATGTTATAGTTGCCATTTCTTTTTGATTTAAGAATTTCAAGCGCCTCAGGCTCATAACCGGGCGCTATAACACCGTCGGAAACCTCTCGCTTTATCATTTTTGCCGTTGTAACATCACAAACATCAGACAACGCCACCCAATCACCGAAGGAGCACATACGGTCGGTACCGCGTGCACGGGCATAGGCGCAAGCAAGAGGAGAATCATCAAGGCCCTCAATATCGTCAACAAAGCAAGCCTTTTTTAGCTTTTTCGAAAGCGGTATGCCTACGGCTGCAGATGTAGGACTAACATGTTTAAAGGAAGTAACTGCCGGTAAACCCAAAGCCGCCTTGAGCTCTTTTACAAGCTGCCAAGAATTGAAAGCATCAAGAAAATTTATGTAGCCCGGTCTGCCGCACAAGATTTCTATCGGCAGTTCGCCGCCGTCTTTCATATAGATTTTTGAAGGCTTTTGATTGGGATTGCAACCGTATTTAAGTTCAAATTCGCGCATTTTAAAAAACTCCTTATTAAGACAAACAAATTATACATTTTTATTAACAATTCTTGACTCGTACTTACCGGTTTTTAAGTCAATATATCTTACAAATAATGAAACTTTGTTATCAGTATTCAAATTTTTCCAAATAATGTCGGTAAGTGTGTCTATGTCAACATTAGGAAGCTCAAGTGTTTTAGGCTCGCCCTCAAAACTTGGCAGAGGGTTGCCGTCACATTCGTAGGTGTGAATAAACTTTGCTCTGCCCGAAATAGGGTTAGAATAAGCAAAAGTATATCTTTGACAGGAAGAACCGTCACCGTCGGCCGATTTGAGAATAGACATGGCGTAATTCATATCGCCGTTTTCAAGATGTATAATACCGGAGATACGGGGTGTATAGTTTGGTGCGTCATCCTCAAATTCGCGTGTTCTGAGCGCTTGTTCAAATGTCATTTGCTTGTCCATAAGTTCATAAACCGTATCGGTTTGGTCGCCGTTTGTAACGATTGTTTTGTTACCGAGCACGCGAACAGGCGCATAAATAATCAGGTGCGGATCGGTCATTTTTGATTCATCAAAAGCCTGTGTTCGGATTCCCTCACCGTCTTCAACGAAAACGCGGTTGCGGCTGTTCTCGCTGCGTCCCATAATAAAATACGCTGTAACGGCGTTTTTACCGTCGGCGCTCTTACCGATTATAATACCTCTGCCGTGATAAGCTAAAGAATTAAGTTCATTTTCAAGTGTTTTAATTTCCAAATCAAAAACCTCCCGATTTATTTAATATAAGTTTTTTTACCGTCTATAACAATTCTTTCTTCGCAAAGAAGCTTTACAGCCTGAGGTAGTATTTTCCACTCGGCCTGTTCCATAATGCGCCTCTGTAGCGTTTCGGGTGTATCAGAGTCGAGTACCTCAACCGCTTTTTGTAAAATTATAGGCCCCGCATCACATTCGGCGGTAACAAAATGAACGGTAGCCCCCGAAACCTTAACGCCTTTTTTAAGTGCTTCTTCGTGCACGCGCAATCCGTAATAGCCTTTACCGCAAAAAGACGGTATAAGCGCAGGATGCACGTTTATCATTTTACCCACAAAGGTATCGCAGACATTCTCATCGAGTATTGTCATAAAACCGGCATATACAATAACATCTGCCTTTTCTTCGAGTAAAGCGTCACGCATAGCAATGCTGTAAGAAGCTATATCGTCATAATTTTTTCTTAAAAGCACACGCGTCTTTATGCCGTTATTTTCGGCACGGGTAAGTGCATAGGCGTCGGCTTTTGAAGAAATTACACAGGTTATTCTTCCTCCGCCTAAATCGCCGTTCTTTTGCGCGTCAATTAACGCCTGCAAATTTGTTCCGCCGCCCGAAACCAAAACAACAATATTTTTTGTATTACTCAATGATAACACCCTCGTCGCTTTTTATAACAGTGCCTATAACATAAGCGTCCTCACCGTTTGCCTTTAACACTTCAACAGCCTTTTCGGCGTCTTCGGAAGATACAACAATACTCATACCCACACCCATATTGAAGGTATTAAACATATCACGCTCAGAAATTCCGCCGACTTTTTGAATAAGCTTGAAAATAGGAAGTATTTTAAGTGAAGACTTGTCAACCTTTACGGAATAACCGTTTGGCAGGCTTCTCGGAATATTCTCATAAAAGCCGCCGCCGGTGATGTGTGAAACAGCGTGGACATTAACCTCATTTAAAAGAGCAAGCACTGGTTTTACATAAATTTTCGTGGGTGTAAGAAGTGTTTCACCCAAAGCTTTTCCGCCAAGTTCTTCTTTATAAGCGTTAAGGTCGCAGTTTTCAATATCAAAAACCTTTCTAACAAGTGAAAAACCGTTTGAATGAACGCCCGTTGACGGAAGAGCGATGACTGCGTCGCCCTCTTTTACGGTGTTGTTATCGAGAATTTTTTTCTTTTCAACAATACCTACGGCAAATCCGGCAAGGTCGTAATCTTCGGCAGGCATCATACCGGGATGCTCTGCGGTTTCGCCGCCTATCAAAGCCGCACCCGACTGAACGCAACCCTCGCAAACACCGCTTACTATAGCGGCAATTTTTTCGGGAATATTTTTGCCGCATGCAATGTAATCAAGAAAGAAAAGCGGTTTTGCGCCACAGCAAATAATATCGTTTACACACATTGCAACAGCGTCAATACCGATGGTGTCATGCTTGTCCATAAGAATTGCAAGCTTAACCTTTGTTCCGCAACCGTCGGTACCGCTTACCAAAACGGGATCTTGCATACCGTTCGGTAAACCGAAACAACCGCCGAAGCCCCCTACATCATCAAGGCAGCCCTCATTGCGTGTTCTTGCAATATGCTGTTTCATCAGTTCAACAGATTTGTAGCCCGCGGTGATATCAACACCGGCAGCCGCGTATGCTTCTGATTTAGAATTGTTATGCATAATTTATTCCTTTCCGTTCCAACAGTAGGTACAAAGATCGCATTCGTTAATACCTATTGCCTTAATAATACCTTCAAGTGTTTGAAATTCCAAAGATGCAAACCCCAGCTTGTCGCAAATGGCTTTTCTTAACCTTTTTCCGCGTTCTGTTCTGCCGTCGGAATACTCATCAATATATTTAAAGCCTTCTTCACCCTCAAGTTCCATAATAACTCGGCGGGCAATAAGCTCCATATCGCTTGTTGAACGCGAAAAGTTAAGATATTTGCAACCGTACATAATAGGTGGGCAGGCAGAACGCATATGAACCGATTTTGCGCCGTTTTCATAAAGAAAATCGACAGTTTCTTTAAGTTGTGTTCCGCGTACGATAGAGTCGTCAACAAAAAGCAAATTTTTATCAATGATATAATCTCGAACGGGTATCTGCTTCATGTGCGCCACCTTGTTGCGTTCCGATTGATGCGTAGGCATAAAACTGCGCGACCATGTAGGAGTATATTTTATAAACGCACGGGCAAATTTTTTACCGCTTGCGTTTGAATATCCGATTGCGTGAGGTGTGCCCGAATCAGGAACTCCGCCCACATAGTCAATATCCTGCGCAAGGCCTGATTCACGGTCATATTCTGCCATTATCTCACCGTTTCGGCAACGCATAACCTCGACATTCACACCTTCGTAGGTTGAAGTCGGGTATCCGTAATAGCTCCATAAAAACGAACATATGCGTTTTTTAGTTCCCGCTTCCGCCAAAACTTTAATGCCGTCAGATGTGATTTTTACAATTTCACCGGGGCCGAGTTCTTTTTCATCGGTGTAACCGAGCTTTTGATATGCAAATGATTCAAAGGTTACGGCATAACCGTCATCTCCTTTGCCTATAAGCACGGGTATTCTGCCGAGCTTATCGCGAGCCGCAATTATTGAGCCCTTGCTTGTAAGTATTAAAACCGACATTGTACCTTCAATTTGATCTTGAGCAAATCTAATACCGTCGGTAAAGGTATCCTTTTGATTTACAAGCGCCGCCACAAGCTCGGTTGTATTTACTTTACCGCCGGTCATAGCGTCGAAATAACCGCCGTTTTGAGCAAGACATTTGTCAATAAGCTCGTCGGCGTTATTTATTAAACCTACGGTACAAATGGCGTATGTGCCGAATTTTGAGCGTATAAGCATTGGCTGTGGGTCGGTATCGCTTATACAGCCTATTGCCGAGGTACCCTTCATTTCTTCAAAGATTTTTTCAAACTTTGTTCTGAAAGGAGAGTTTTCGATGTTATGTATTTTTCGCTGTAAACCGATTTCGCTGTCGTATGCGGCAATACCGCCGCGACGGGTTCCGAGGTGCGAATGATAATCGACGCCGAAGAATACATCGGTCATACAATCATTTTTTGATGCAATTCCAAAAAAACCGCCCATAAATACCTACTTTCTGAATAAAACCTGATAAAATTACATTATAAATTTTCTAATACCTTGCTGTCTTTTTCTAAAACAGCGGCAGAATCATCAGCACGCTTTTTATCTAACTTTAAAGCTAATTCTTTATCTTCGACCGCAATTATTTGTGCGGCAAGAAGCGCCGCATTTGCGCCGCCGTTTATAGCAACTGTAGCAACGGGTATGCCCGTAGGCATCTGCACGGTAGAAAGAAGAGCGTCCATACCGTCAAGACTTGCAGACTTGCAGGGAATGCCTATAACAGGCAAGGTTGTGTTTGCGGCAATGGCACCCGCAAGATGAGCCGCCATACCTGCGGCGGCAATTAAAACGCCAAAACCGTTTTCACGGGCCGAAAGGGCAAAATTGCGCGCTTCAAGCGGAGTTCTGTGTGCAGAGTATATATGTACCTCAAAGGGTATGTCGAGTGTTTTTAAAACATCGGTGGTCTTTTTGATTATTGGCAGGTCACTGTCACTGCCCATAATAATTCCGACTTTTTTCATAAAAATCATCCTCCAAAAAATAAAAAATGGGCGCACTTGGACTGTTAGTTCAAGTGTGCCCAGACGGTCGGCTGAAATATGCGGTCTTTGTTCCTTAGTGGTGCTCCACAAAATATTTCCGTCAGTCACAAAGAACGGTACTTTAAGTACACAAACAGTATATCATTTTGTCGAAAAAATGTCAATAATAAAACTCAAATTTCAAAGCATAAAAATATAAAATTTTACGCTTTTGTTTCACAGTAAATGCAACGGTAAACCTTATTTGATTTATCGGTAAGTTTAAAAATATGGTCAAGCTCCTGTTCACAGGAAGTAATACATCTTGGATTTTTACATTTTATAACATTTGTTAAGGTTTCAGGCATGCCTATGCTTCTTTTTTCAACAAGAACTCCGTTTTTTATAATATTAACGGTAGCGTCGGGGTCAACAAAACCGATTACATCAAGGTTAAGGTCAATATCGGCGTCAATTTTAATTATATCTTTTTTGCCCATTTTTTTACTGTTAACATTTTTAATAAGCGCTACCGAAACATCAAGAGATGCAAGATTCAAAAGTTCATAAAGGCTCATGCACTGTCCCGCGGCAATATGGTCGATTACAACGCCGTTTTGAATGGAATCAATATTCATATTCTGCCCGCCTCTTTCAATAATTTTATCATAAGCGCCATACGCATATATTTGCCGTTGAGAACCTGTTTAAAATAACATGCGCGCGGGTCGTCGTCAATAGCAACACTTATTTCGTTAACGCGCGGCAGAGGATGCATAATTGACAAATCAGACTTTGCGTTTTTTAACTTTTCGGGAGTAAGTATGTAACTGTCCTTAAGGCGCAGATAATCTTCTTCATTGAAGAAGCGCTCACGCTGAACACGCGTCATATAAAGTATATCGAGTTTTGGCATTGCGGCTTCTAAATCGGTAGTTTGTTCATAAGGAATGTTATTTTTTGCTAAAACATCCTTTTTAACATAACTCGGAAGCTTTAATTCTTCGGGTGAAATAAGTATAAAATCAATGCCCGAATATCTGCTTAAAGCGTTAATTAAAGAATGTACGGTTCTGCCGAATTTTAAGTCGCCGCACAAACCAACGGTTAAATTATCTAATCTGCCCTTTTCACGCCTTATTGTCAGCAAATCGGCAAGCGTTTGAGTAGGGTGGCAATGACCACCGTCACCCGCATTTATCACAGGCACGCTCGCGTTATTTGCGGCAACCAAAGCGGCACCCTCTTTCGGATGTCGCATAGCAATAATATCTGCATAACAGCTTACTGTTTTTGCGGTGTCGGCAACGCTTTCGCCCTTGGCGGCAGAAGAATTGTTCGATGCCGAAAAACCGAGCACATTACCGCCCAGCTCATACATAGCGGCCTCGAAACTGAGTCTTGTTCGTGTAGAAGGCTCAAAAAACAAGGTTGCTAACTTTTTGCCTTTACAAATTTCTGAATACTTTTTGGGGCTTGAAATAATATCAAGAGCAGTATCAACAAGTTCTTCGAGCTCTTCGGTTGTTAAATCAAGTATATCAATAACGCTTCTCATTGTTTTCTCCCTTTAAAAAGAGTTTTATTATTTGGCACCGTTTACCGAAAGATAATTCTTAATTCTCTCGACATTTTCAAAATTTGCCTCATCTTCTTCAAGATATTCGATAATATCATAAACATCAACAACGGAATATACAGGAAAACCGTACTCTTCGCTGACTTCGGTCATTGCCGATTTTTCGGTAATACCCTTTTCTTTACGGTCAACCATAACAAACACGGCGCTAACCTTTACACCGTTTAATTTTGACAGAATAGACATACTCTCGCGAATTGCGGTTCCGGCTGTTATAACATCTTCAACAATAACAATTTCTTCGTTTTCCTGCGGCTTATAGCCCACAAAAACGCCGCCTTCGCCGTGATCCTTTTCTTCCTTACGGTTAAAAAAGAACGGAACATCGAGACCTGATTTTGAAAGCGCGCATGCAACAGAAACGGCAATAGGAATGCCTTTATACGCGGGTCCGTAAAGAACGGTACGCTTATTGCCGATTTTTTCTAAATAGGCCTTTGCATAAAATTCACCGAGCCTTGAAATCTGGTCGCCTGTTTTAATATCGCCCGCATTTATAAAGTAAGGAATTTTTCTTCCGCTTTTTGCGGTAAAATCGCCGAATTTTAAAACACCGGCGCTTTCTAAAAACTTTATAAACTCTCTTTTGTAACCTTCCATTTTTATTCTCCTTAACCTACAAATTCATCAACGCAACGCTCGTATGCCGCGACAGGATCTGCCGCCGCAGTAATCGGTCTGCCGACAACAATGTAATCGGAACCTATCGCTTTTGCCTGCTTAGGCGTCATAACACGCTTTTGATCACCCACATCACCGTCGGCAAAACGAACGCCGGGGGTAACAGTCAAAAAGTCTGCACCGCAAATTTCGTGCACCTTTCCGGCTTCAAGAGGTGAACACACAACGCCGTCAAGCCCTGCTTTTTTAGCATTTGCGGCATAGTGCATAACAACCCTGTCAATCGGTTCCTTGATTAAAAGGTCGTTTTCCATACTCTGTTGATCGGTAGAAGTAAGCTGGGTTACGGCAATAAGCAACGGGCGTGTTCCGTCTTCACGGGTAAGTCCCTCGACCGCCGCTTGCATCATAGCAACAGTGCCGCCCGCATGCAGATTACATATATCTACATCAAGGCTTGACAGGACAGACATAGCCTTTTTAACCGTGTTAGGTATATCGTGAAGCTTTAAATCTAAAAAGATTTTGTGACCGCGTTTTTTAATTTCTTTTACAATTGACGGACCTTCCGCATAAAAAAGCTCCATACCGATTTTTACAAAAGGCTTTTTATCCGTAAACTTATCAAGAAATTCAAAAGTTTTTTCCGCACTCGGAAAATCGCAGGCAATAATAACATCCTTACCCATTATTCTACTCCTCCTATAATATCTGTTAAATTTTCTATACCGTATTTATCCATAACTTGCGGTAGGTCGTTTATTATATCGCGGCAGGTATATGGATTTATAAGATTAGCGGCGCCTATTTCTACGGCGGTAGCGCCTGCCAGCATCATTTCAATAACATCTTCGGCGCTTGAAACGCCGCCCATTCCTATTACGGGAATTTTTACCGACTGCGCCACCTGATATACCATTCTTACTGCCACAGGAAAAATCGCAGGACCCGAAAAACCGCCCATTTTATTTGCGATTACAGGCTTTCGTGTTTTGAGGTCAATTCTCATACCGAGCATTGTATTTATAAGGCTTATTCCGTCGGCACCTGCCGCTTCGCACGCCTTTGCTATAGACACAATGTCGGTAACATTAGGCGAAAGCTTTACAATAACGGGTTTGGTTGTAACAGCCTTAACTGCTTTTACAACCTCTGCCGCAGATTCGGGTTGTGTACCAAAGCTCATACCGCCGCCGTGAACATTTGGACAGCTGACATTTACCTCAAGCCAGCCCACCTGATTTTCTTTATCAAGCAATTCGCAGGTGTAGGCATAATCTTCAATCGAAAAACCGCTTATATTTGCCATAACCTTTTTATCAAAACATTTTTTAAGCCGTGGTAATTCTTCGCTTATTACCCTTTGAACACCCGGGTTTTGAAGTCCGACAGCGTTTATCATACCCGCGGTGCATTCTGCAATACGGGGTGTAGGATTACCGAAACGCGCCTTCCTTGTAGTGCCCTTAAATGAAAAGGTGCCCAGACAGTTTATATCATAAATTTCTGCAAACTCATATCCGAAACCGAATGTACCCGAAGCAGGAATTATGGGGTTATCAATTTCAATACCGCAAAGGTTTACAGTTAATCTTCCCACAAAATTTCCTCCTTTTTCATAACGGGGCCGTCTTTACAAATTCGCTTATAACCCGTAATTGTTTTACAGCTGCAGCCCATACAAGCACCAAAGCCGCAACCCATACGCTCCTCAAAGCTCATTTGACCGCTTGTGACGGATGTTTTGTAGATTGCTTTTAACATGGGTTCAGGTCCGCAGGTATAAAAATACGAATAATTTTCGGGGTATGCGTCGGTGACAAAACCTTTAATACCGTAACTGCCGTCAACGGTAGTTACCGACACTTTACAGCCCAAAGCTTTAAATTCATTTTCATAAAACACTTCACTTTTGGTATTAAACCCAAGAACAACCGACACTGTCTTACACTGTTTAATAAGTTTTTTTGCAAGCATATACAGCGGCGGAACACCTACGCCGCCGCCAAGCAACAACGGATCGTCGCCCGCAAGAGATAAATCATATCCGTTACCGAGCCCTGTTAGCACATCTAATTTGTCACGGGCAGATAAATTTGACATCAGTTCTGTTCCGTTGCCTACAACCTTGTAAATGACAGTAACCGAATTTTCGTCGCAATCACAAACCGATATAGGTCGGCGCAAATAAAATCCGTCAAGTTTAATGTTAATAAACTGTCCGCAGGCGGTAATGTCTGAGGTATCTCCCTCAAGCACCATTTTATAAATATTGTCAGTAAGCTTTTCGTTTTTTGATATTTTAAAAATACCTTGTTTCATTTTTTGTATCCTTTAAGTGTCAATAGTTGATATGGTTAGTGTGGTTTCCTCTAAAACATCAAGAAGCACCCTTACTGTGTCAAGGGAGGTAAACATTGTGACATTGTTTTCGGTAGCAAGTCTGCGAATTTTTCTGCCGTCGCTCGCCTGAACCGATGCGCCTATGTCACGCGTGTTTATTAAATACGCAATGTGTCCCTGCCTGATTGCATCGGGAATCTCGTCGGGGTTATCGCTGATTTTTTGTAGAACATGTGTACGAATACCGTTGTTTTTAAGAAATTCAGCGGTACCTGCGGTTGCCTGAATATTAAATCCGAGATTGTAAAAACGGCGAATAAGCGGCAAAGCCTCAAGCTTGTCTTCATCGGAAACAGTAACAAAGACAGTTCCGTAATTTTGTAAATGTGTACCCGAAGCCTGAAGCGCCTTATAAAGCGCACGGTTGAGCTTATCGTCATAACCGATGGCCTCACCCGTTGATTTCATTTCGGGTGAAAGATAAGCGTCAAGCCCCTTAATCTTGTTAAAAGAGAACACGGGAACCTTTACATAATAGCGGTTCTTTTCTTCAGGATAAAGAGCAAATATTCCCTGCTCTTTAAGTGATTTGCCCAAAATCACCTCGGTGGCAATATCTGCAAGACTGTAACCGGTTGACTTTGAAAGGAACGGAACGGTTCTTGAAGAACGGGGATTTACCTCAATTATATAAACCTCATCGTTTTTATCGACAATAAACTGAATATTAAACAGTCCGACAATTCCTATGCCCAGGCCTAACTTTTTAGTGTACTGTAAAATGGTTCCGCGAACCTTGTCTGAAATACTGAATGTGGGATAAACGCTTATAGAGTCGCCCGAATGAATACCGGTGCGCTCAACAAGCTCCATTATACCGGGCACAAATACATCAATACCGTCGCAAATAGCGTCAACCTCAACCTCTTTGCCGCTGATGTATTTGTCAACAAGCACGGGCTTGTCGGCATCTATTTCAACCGCGGTTTTAAGATAATGGCGAAGCTGCTGCTCATCGGCTACAATCTGCATTGCACGGCCGCCCAAAACAAAGCTGGGGCGAACAAGCACGGGATAACCTATCTTTTCGGCGGCGGCTACACCGTCTTCGATTTTTGTTACAGCCTTACCCTTGGGTTGCGGAATATTAAGCTGCCCCAAAATCTTTTCAAAGCTGTCACGGTTTTCTGCGCGTTCAATAGCGGCGCAGTCTGTGCCTATTATATTGACACCGCGATCCATAAGCGGCTGTGCAAGGTTTATGGCGGTCTGTCCGCCGAGCGACGCAATAACCCCCTCGGGTTGCTCGAAATCTATTATTGCCATTACATCTTCGGGGGTAAGCGGTTCAAAATAAAGCTTATCGGAGGTTGTATAATCGGTTGAAACGGTTTCGGGGTTGTTGTTTATTATAATTGCCTCATAACCGTTTCGCTTAATTGTTTGAACGGCGTGAACGGTTGAATAGTCAAATTCAACACCCTGCCCTATACGAATGGGTCCTGCGCCTAAAACTATAATTTTACGCTTATCTGTAAGACGCGATTCATTTTTACCTCGGTATGATGAATAGAGATATGGGATATATTTGCCTGTGTGAAGTGTGTCAACCATTCTGAAAACGGGTGTGATTCCGTTTTCTTTTCGAATTTTATACACATCGGTTTCAGGCATATTCCAAACCTTTGAAATATATTCGTCGGAAAATCCCATGAGCTTGGCGGCATAGAGTGTTTTTGTATTGCCGATGTTATTTTTGATTAAATCTTCCATTTCAACTATACCCTTAAAAGATTCCAAAAACAGCGGCGTAATTTTTGTTACGGAATGAAGTGCTTCAACCGACACACCGCGGCGCAAAAGCTCAAACACGGCGTAAATGTTGTCATCTTGGAATGTGCTTAAATACTCTAAAATTGCATCGTTGCTCATATTGTCAAACTTCGCAATATGAAAATGGCATACCCCGATTTCAAGCGAACGAACCGATTTAAGCAGGCATTCTTCAAGCGACGAGCCTATTCCCATAACCTCACCGGTTGCCTTCATTTGAGTGCCGAGTGTATTGGGTGCATCGGCAAATTTATCAAACGGAAAACGCGGAAATTTTGCAACAATATAGTCGAGCGAAGGCTCGATAGCCGCTGTTCCGCCCGCTACAGGAATATCTTCAAGCGCCATACCGAGAGCAATTTTTGCAGTTACCCTTGCAATTGGATATCCGCTTGCCTTTGACGCTAAAGCAGACGAGCGTGAAACGCGGGGGTTAACTTCTATAAGATAATATTCGCTGCTGTAAGGATTAAGTGCAAACTGAACATTACAGCCACCCTCAATTTTAAGCTCGCGTATAATTTTTATTGCGCTTTCATTAAGCATTTTCAGGTCATGCTCATTTAACGACAATATAGGCGCCACAACCGCCGAGTCGCCTGTATGAACACCTACGGGATCGATGTTTTCCATTCCGCAGATGGTTATTGCATTATCATTTGAGTCACGCATAACCTCAAATTCTATTTCTTTGTAACCTCTTACGCTTTTTTCAATAAGCACCTGATGCACAGGCGAAAGCTTAAATGCGTTAAGTCCTATTTCAACAAGCTGTTCCTCATTATAAGCAAATCCGCCGCCTGTTCCGCCCAAAGTAAAAGCTGGGCGCAACACCACGGGGTATCCTATTTTTTGTGCTGCCGCCTTTGCCTCTTCAATGCTGTAAGTAATTTCAGACGGAATAACGGGCTCACCTATTGATTCACACATTTCCTTAAACAGCTCGCGGTCCTCGGCGCGTTCAATGCTTTCACTTGAAGTGCCTAAAAGTTCAACGCCGCATTCTTTAAGAACGCCCTTTTTTTCAAGCTGCATGGCAAGGTTAAGACCTGTCTGTCCGCCTATTCCGGGTACTATGGCGTCGGGGCGCTCGTAGCGTAGAATTTTTGCCATATATTCAAGTGTGAGCGGCTCCATATAAACCTTATCGGCAATAGAAGTATCGGTCATAATTGTAGCAGGATTAGAGTTACAAAGAATGACCTCGTATCCCTCTTCTTTAAGTGCTAAACAAGCCTGTGTACCCGCATAGTCAAACTCGGCCGCCTGACCGATAACTATGGGGCCCGAACCTATAATTAACACTTTCTTAATGTCTGTTCTTTTAGGCATTTAATTTCCTCCAAATATGTAAATAATTTTATTTGTATTTATACGCCGTTTTTCCGCCGCATACCGTAAGGTAACATTTTCCGAACAGTTGATAATTTTCAAAAGGCGTCGCTTTGCCCTTTGAAACAAAATCTGACGGATTAACGGTAACCGTTTCATCTAAACACCATACTGTGTAATCACCGTTATCAAACGGTATATTAAAACGCCTTCGCGCATTTAAAGACAACAAATCAACAAGCTTTTCAAATGAAATTATGTTTGTTTTTACAAAATAGGTGTACATAAGCTGAAAAGCTGTTTCAATTCCGACAATGCCAAAAGCGCTTTTTTCAAGCCCTCTGCTTTTTTCTGCGTCGCTGTGCGGTGCATGGTCGGTTGAAATCATATCGATGGTGCCGTCTTTTATACCCTCAATAAGCGCAATTCTGTCTGCTTTTGAGCGCAGAGGCGGATTCATTTTGAATTTTCCGTCATCTTTTAAATCGCTGTCATCAAGTATCAAATAATGCGGAGCCGTCTCACATGTGACATTAAGCCCATCTCGTTTTGCCTGTCTTATCAGCTCAACACTTTCTTTGCAAGAAATATGGCACACATGATAAGCGCAACCCGTCTCTTTGACTAATTCTAAATCGCGTTTTATCGGCCCCCATTCACTTTCGGAGCAAATGCCTCTGTGACCGTTAAGCTTTGCATATTCGCCTTCATGTATATAACCGCCGTGAAGAAGCGAATTATCCTCACAATGTGCAACAATAATTTTGCCGAGTGATTTTGCGGTAAGCATTGCCTCGCGCATTAAATCGCGTGACTGCACACCGCGTCCGTCATCGGAAAAAGCTATACAGTTATTTGACATATCCGCCATATCAGAGAGCTTTTCGCCTCTTTGCCCCACAGTAATTGCACCGTAAGGATAAATGTTAATAACAGAATCGCGTTCGATTATGTCAAGCTGCTGTTGAAGGTTAGGCATACTGTCAGGCACAGGGTTTAAATTGGGCATTGTGCACACCGCGGTATAGCCGCCGTGAGCCGCCGCGCGACTGCCTGAAAAAATTGTTTCTTTATAAGAAAAACCCGGCTCACGAAAATGCACATGCACATCGCAAAAACCGGGTAAAATTAAATAATTATTTTGGGTGTCGGGTAAAAATGAAAACAAAGACGCCTTGTCAACAGTCGGATTAAAGAATGCCGAAGAATCAGGTTTGAAAATATCTACTTTTTTTCGGTTTGTCATCTTTAACCGTCCTTTCTGTTTTATACAGTGACAACACAAAAAATTATCTTTATTATATTACCATAAGCCTAAATGCTTGTCAATGAAAAAAAGTGATTTTTTTATATAGTCATACTAAAAATTCTGCCCCCGATTTTATTTGGTAGGGGCAGAATTCTAAATTGTAATTTTTTAACTGTTTGTCAGCCGACATAACCGCCTACTACACAGCAATTATCACTGCAAACCGCAATATTGCCTAAATATCCGACAAACGAGAAAATATAGGTTTCGCCGCGTTTGGCAGTAAAACCGATTGGAAATGTAATAACATAATCTGTCTTGCCATTTATCAATGTAACACTTACATTATCGCTGTCGCTTATTACGGTTTCGCCGTCGGACTTTTTGGTTACTGTCAGTTTTACCTTATCAATTCCCTCATGCTTCAAGGTAACGCCTAAACTTGCAATATTGGCAGGTTCAAGCACCTTATCGGTAACATCGGCGTCAATTGCAACATCTACACAGTTAAATTCTATCGGCGTAACGGTTTTTTCAATCGGAACCGAGCCCGAAACCGATACCGCCGACAACAGCGTTGCCTCAAATGTAATCTTGTTATCAACACCCTCAAGCGGCACGGGCGAATAAACGCTCACATTAAAGTTGTCTGCTTCAAGCGGTGATATTTTGATATAGCCGTTGTTGCTGTAATACTTATTTCCACCGACTACAGCATACGAGCCGTTGGGCAGACTGCCGTCCTTAACCGATAACTTAACCGCATATTTACTGTCTTGATATCCTTCGTATGTGGTGTTCACGGCAGGCGAGCTTTCGTTTACGGTAATGTCAATTACAAACGGCCCGCTGCTTGAGGTATTGCCCACCGCAACAGCGGTAAGCGCGGCGGTGTCATCGCCTATTATGACTCCCTTTTTGACAGGCGCTTTTACAGTTTTAAAGTCATCATCGTCATCACCGTATTCAAGCGAAATTTTTCCGCTGTTTGCGCCCGATGTGCCGGCATAATCAACAATAAACACCAGCTTTTCGGTCAACATACCGCCTTTTTTAAGCTGAAAATTAGTATTGGTAGAGCCAATGGCGGTAAAATGAGTCAAATCTACGGCAGTTATATTGTCGGCAGTAACAGTATAGCTGTAATATTTGGGGTGATTTGAGTCGGACAAATCGATCATCAAAATTTCGGTGCCTGTAAAAAACGCTTTCGGTGTTCCGTCGGTTTTGTAAAAGTTGAGAAAAGCATTAAGCCCTGTATATATTGACGGGGTATATTTGGTTTCAACATCTAATGTATAACTGCTTTTTTCGGTAATGGTAATTTCAATAGGGCTTTGTTTTGACAAAATGCCCTCATAGTGCTTTCCGACATCAAGCGACACAAATTGATTAACTCTGTAAAAGTATAAATCTACGGTTTTTGGATCAGATTCAGACAAGGTTCTTGCCGTAGCCTCGCCCCTTACGCTGAAGCTACTCTTTGTGGAATTGTCGGCAGTCACTGAATAAACCGTGCCCGACGGCAGATTCATAAGTTTAGCTGATTGACCGTGCTTCATATATAAAGTGATATTTGCCTTACCGTTTTCGTCGGCTTTAATGTTTGTGGGGTTTACTACCGTTGCGCCGTTTACAGTTATATTAACATTTGTCGGCAGACCCGATATTGAGTATATATTGTTTGCACGCAAATTTTCAAATGCGCAGTTTATTGCAAAATACCTGCCTTCGTCTTCTGGATCGCCTACTACATTTGTGTTTACGGTAATATCAAATCCCTTAAGATCAAAATAGGCGTATAATTCGGTAACACCGCCGTCTTTTACCTTATATGAATAAGACGGGTTTCTTGTAACTAAATTTCCGTCCGTATCATACCAACCGCTAAATTTATAATTTTCTTTGTTTTTAGCGGTTACGCCGATATATGTATCGCCAGAAGCGGCGTTTAGCTGCTGACCGACCGGCGCGCCTTCTTCGCTTAGTTTATATACTGTTGCACTTTCGGGGTTTGGGTCATCGGTATATAACAGTTCAACCTCAACAGTTCCGCCTTCGGCACTCACCTCATAGGCTGACGATGTTTCATTAAATGTTTTTGAAACAGCCCTTTGTCGGTATTTCCATTGTGCAAAAAAGGTAATACCATCGCTTTCGGGTATTCTGTCAACAACTGTTTGGGTGGTTACGCCATCTGACAAATACTTTGAAATTTTTAGAAATTTGCTTGTGTTTTCTTCGTTAACTTCTTTATAATACTCAACCTTGTGAACCGCGTCAAACATATATGTTTTTATATCGGCTTCATGGGTTAAGATATATTTCCAACCCATAAACTTCCAGCCGTCGTCGAATTGCGGAGCGTGAGAGATGTACTCGGTAAAACTATCGCTCAGCGGAACCTCATAACCCGAATCTTTGCCGTTATATTGATATTCATACTGATTACATGAATCGTAAATAACATTTTTTGCCTGATATATTATGCTTACCGTAATTGAAGAATTGACATCATCAATAGTATAGTAATATGCCTGTTTGGTTTCATCAAATTTCCAGTTACAATTCTCAGCATTCGGATCTTTACTAGGATTATCATTAGGATAAAACACGCCGTTTATGTATCCGCCGATAAAATCTCTCTCTCCCAGTTGGTAATACACAGTGATATTACTGCCTGCCAAAACCCACCCCGTGTCTATCGTGGCGTCATCGGGTTCAAAGGTGTCATCAACCTCAGGGATGATATACACCTTTCCGTATTCTTCGGTAGGGGTTTTGTTAAAGTCAGCATTCACATAATAAAATTCTTTAAAATTAATATTATCCAACATATTGCCGTAGGTTTTGTTGGTTGTACCCGAAGAATTAACGGCATTAACCGAAACAAAGCCAAATACGGTTTTCTCCTGCCCCTTTGGAACAATATAGTTATAATTATAAGTCGCATCGGTTTGAATATCGCCGTAATCGTGCCAATCATCATTAAGTGAAGAAATAATCCAAATAGACCATTCTTCCGTATGGTTGTCGTCACTTTGCCAGCTTATGCTGTTACCCGAATAGACAAATCCGCCGCTGTCATTAAATTTAGAGGTGTATAGCTTAATCTCATTACTGCAACCCGTTTCCGGAACATCAAGTGCAACATCGGTCTGGCTGTAAAGCCAGTCAACCATTTGCATAAGCTGGTCACGGGCTGTCAAGTAGGTTTTTTTAGGTTCATACTCTTGATTAGGGCCTATAATAAGCGCCATGGTGTCAACACCGCTTCGCCCACGGTGCGACAGACCCCACCTGTACATTTTACCGGGGTCGGTACTTACTATTTGATACAGAGAACTTTCTTGGTTAGCGTTTAATTCGACAAATTGATTGCCCTCTCTTATGGTGGGTTTGTTTTTTATTACGGTTTCAAATGTTACCCCTAAATCGTAGGAATCGGCATTTTTAATATTGCCCACTTCAACACCGTAATCTGTAGCGGTTGTGCACCAGCCTATGCCTGCCGTGGGCGAAGTGGCGTTTGCCGACTGAAAAGTTTTATAACCCCCCGATGTTATTGCAACATCGTCAAAACCTGCGTTTATGAGCAGGTTTTGACCCTTTTTATCGGTAAAGCTCATATTATCTATCAAGTTTCCGCCGCTGAAATCGTTGTTTCCGCTTGAATTTTTAAATGAAGTGCTGAAGGGGGTTAAAACAAACATAATATTCTTGTTTGCATCGGCATAATACTTGCCTGTATATTCGCTTGTATATTCGCTCCAGTCCGCTTTTTCTGAACTCATTAAGTATATTTTAAAGCATACAGTATGCTTGCTGTCTTTTGTTTTTGAAAAAAACGAGCTGCCTGACGCCGTTTCAAATGTGTTTGAATCTTTTAATTTTGTGGTATAAACGGTATATTCAGCGATGTCGCCCGCGGCGGGGGCGGTGACTTTCTCGGTGTTTTTAAGCCAATTTATTATCTGCTGAAAGCGGTCCTGCTCGTTTTTACTCGGCTTTACATAATTTACCGAAGCGTCTTCATCGGTAATAATAAAAGCCAATGTATCGGTACCCATTCTTCCGCGGTGGTGAATGGTCCAACTGTAATTTTCGCCTGATTTTACAGTTAAAACTTGATATAAACTGCTCAATTCATTTGCAACTACCTCGGCAAACTGCACACCGTTTGAAGCTCCTACACCATCTATTATTTCCTGCGTGGTAGTAGGTTTCATATGAGGGGACATATCGGCAAGCGCGCTTGTGTTTCTGAGCCATGCGTACTCAAGATTTTTATCGGTCGCCGTTGTTTTCCAACTTAATTGATTTGTATCGTAAGCGGCATCATCAAATGCTATGCTCTTCCAACCGGTGTTGTTAGTATCAACATCCTTTAGGTTCGGGTATTCAAAACCGCCGTTGTGAATGGTAGATTGACCGACTACTATGGTTTCCTCCGAAGAAACGGGGATTATATAGCTGTTTAAAAGAAGGCTTAGCAATAAAACGGCAGAAATATATCTTAAAAACGATTTTAATTTCATTTTTTGCCGTGCCTCCTTTCAATTAATTTTTAATTATATAAAATATCAGTTAATAGTAATAGTTCCGTTTGATTTTGTTATACCGCAGGTATAATCTTGTCTAATATCATTTTTAAAAAATACTATTTTAACCGTTGTGTCGGCAGGAATTTCAATTGCCGATACAGCGTCTTTAGTGGCATTGAGCTTGCCGAACACATAATCGTTGGTTTCGTCAATAAACAGTTGTGCATTGTTCCAAGTTATTTCTACAGTTTGAGCCGTATTGCCCGTATAAATATAAAGCTCGGCATAATCTTGGGTTTCTTGGTCTTCAATCTTATATGTCAAACTGTCGGGTTTAATAAATACAAACTTTGCTTTAAGAGTTTGGGTGAATTTTCCCGTTCCGGTAACCGAAACGGGTATTACTTTTTGCAGCTCGTTTGCGGCAAATTCACATGACAGGGTAATATCAGCCGACGGCAAAGCCTCTGTAAGACTGCCGCTTGTCTTATTAACCGTGCCGCCCTCTGGCAAAACGGTGAAATCAATTTTGGTATCGTTTACTCTTAAACTGTCAATATAATTTCGCACCGAAAAGGTTACGGTATTGCCGTAAATTTCATAGGTCGGTTCTTCGTCAGATTTTAGAAAATTGCTCGAAAAATAAAAGTTTTGCGAAGTGAGTTCGCTTTGCTTTTTTTTATTTGTTACATATTTTGCAACCGAGGGTATAACAACAAGCAAAAGTGCAACAGCAAGTAAAACGGAGATAACTGCAATAACCTTTCTTTTTTTCATATAACAGCAATCTCCTTTCCTAATTATTTATTAAGTCTTAATCTATCTGTAAAAATTCAACTTCTAAACAAACGGCGTCGGTCATACCCGAAAAGCGTGCGTCGTTTTTTTTCGGCTTGCCATACCGCCTTTAATTTATAGGTTTGGGTTTCTTTTGAATTAGCACCGAAAACAAACGAATCGTTTGAATATACATACTCTTGCTTTCCGCTTGTTCCGTCACAAACAAAATCTTGCGAACCGCTTCCGTCACTTTTGCAAACGGTAAACTTTAGCGGAATATTACCCGTAGTTTTAAGAATTATTTTGTATTTCATTGCCACTTCGGGCAACTTTTCAGCCGAAAAATTTTGAACTGAAAATTCAGTTTCGGCAGTGTATCCGGGTGTGGCATTTTCGACATCAAGAACCTGAGCGGAAGTAAAATCGGGCGAAAATTCGGCTACCCTTGCGTTATCTGCGCCCGAAGCACCCGAATAAAACTTTGAATACGCGCCCGAAAGCATATATGCGGTAATCAGCGTAAGACAGGCAAGCAAGGCGGCAATGCGAAAAATCAAAACTCGATAATACGATTTATCGCTATTTTTGTGTTTTGATTTATAATGCATTATCCGTCGCCTCCGTTTCACGGGTTTTTGTCTTGTTTGAGTTCGCTAATCAATGCTTTAATTTTTTCAAGCTCTTCGGTATCTTTTTTCTTTTCTTTTCGGTATGAAAGCTCTGTTAAAAGCAATGCCGCCGACAAAATCAGAATTACCGAAACAGGCTGTTTCAAAACATTCACAACCGCTCCGAGCCCCGCTATATCATAAACCAAAACACCCTTGATTTGGCTTTTGTTAATAGGCGCATCGGCAATGTTATTTGCGTCGCCCTTGGTTGTAACGGTATCGCCGTCAATTTCAATAATACGGTGT
>ERZ780149.1047-NODE-1047-length-32358-cov-5.022103_pt1 | contig 32358 bp, 34 predicted proteins | sample MGYA00511367_ERZ780149 | MGnify/ENA primary metagenome ERZ780149 (study PRJEB29588, sample SAMEA2153852) | human gut metagenome | biome: human gut; feature: human-associated habitat; material: faeces | place: Denmark | collected 2008/2010 ... | reverse complement strand
CGAAGAATACCATTGCACCATATATTGATTTTGATTTGATTAAACGATACCCTAATAAATATAATCTTACGCCGAATGATATTAAAAGACTGAAAGTGTTGAACTGGGATAAAATTAAACAGGTTATGTGGTTCAATGAAGCAACAACTCCTAATCGTTGGTGTAAGCTAATTGGGTGTCAAAAAGACGGTGAAAAATATGATGACTGGGATGAATTCTGGATTGGTATTGCAGAAGATGGAAATATAGATTGTCATTTTACAGCCTATGAAGGTATGTGTTCATATAATTTTAAGGAATTTTATAATTTGAAAGACATTGAAGATAAATATGATATGCAAGTTCAAGTCAATGTAATTAAGTGGCTAAATGAAATGATTGATGAAAGAATTTTAGGACTGCCAGAATAAAAAACTCTTGACTTTTTGTTGTTTTTATGGTATAATATATCAAAACAAGAAAAGGAGCGTTAAAATGATAAGAAGAATGTGGCATTGTGGTCTTATTCACTATTTGCCTAATAATGAATTGCGCCGTCTTTATTATGACTGTTGTTATTTTGGTGAAAAATATCTAAGTGGTGACTTTATCCGTGCTGACTCTTTATGTTCTCCGCTGAATAATCAGACACAAGATGACTTTAGAGCATATCTTGTAAAAGTTATTACAGAACTTGAATTGCGTGGTATTGACTACAAAAAAAGAGATGTGGATTTATCAAAAGCGGTAGGTGGTCTTGCCGTTGGTGCAAACATAGCAGTATATAGAGATACAAGAATGTTCAAAGAATGGCACACAAAGGAATATCTTAGATTAAATATGGCAGTATTGTATGAGAAATGGAAATACACAAATTGTATAGATGATAAGCAATGGGAAAAATTGTTGCGTGGTTATAAAAAAATAACAAGAGAGGATTATGTTGTATGATAGTATCATATAGTACGAATGGAAAGAAAAAGACCATTGCTAATGTTGGCACAGCAGATGAAGCGATTAGTGCCATCAGACTATTTTTAGCTACAAGTGGATTTAAGACTCATTATATGAGATTTATTCCTAATAGTGAAAGAGATAGCGTTATTATTGATTATGGCAGTTGGTTTAATTATATGGTAGTAGATGGTAGCACAGAAGATGAAAATGTGTTAGAAAAATTTGCAGAATACACTAAAAGGATGTCGAATGAAAGCAATAGTAAAAAGAGTAAAAGAAAATAAAACAGAAATATATAACAATGTAAAAAACATCAAACAAGAAAACGGCAGTATTGTTATTACATACGGCGATGGAACATATGGACTTAATATGCGTATTTTAGATAAAAATTATAAAATTATTCTTGGTGGTTGATTAAATTGAAATTTAATGTTAATAGAATAAATAAACAATTAACAACCAATAATATTAAAGATATTTTATTTTCACTAAATAGCGATATATATAAAGAAAACGATGAGCAAATCATATTTTATTCTGCTTGTCATAATGCAGAACCTTGTGAACACGGGCATAAAGCTAAGTTATATTATTATAAACAATCAAAAAGTTTTACTTGCTATGTATGTGGAGAAAGTTTTGATGTTTATGATTTAGTTAAAAAAAATCGTGCTTTATTTGGAGACAAATGGTCTTTTCCTAAGTGTGTTAAATATGTTTGTGAAATCGCAAACATTCCATTTGAATATAACGGAGAAATTAAAGAAAATCCTAATAAGTACAACTGGCAAAGTAGTTTGCTAAAATTCTTAAATAAAGGATATGCTCCTGATGAAAAAATTTATGATAAAAGCATTTTGAAATTCTTTAATAATGGCTATCATAAGTCTTGGCTTGAGGATAACATATCAATAGAAACAATGGAAAAATATAATATAGGATATTATCCATTACAAGATTGCATCACTATACCGTGTTTCAATCAAAATGCAGAACTTATTGGTATTCGTGGCAGATACTTAAATCCTGAAAGTCAAGCAAAATATTATCCGATTAGGCTTTTAGATGGAACAGAGTATAAATTTTCGACAAACGACTATTTATATGGTTTATGGTACACAAAACAGTCTATTAAATATCATAAAAAGTGCATTTTATTTGAAGCCGAGAAAAGTACATTACAATGTGACACATATTTTGGAAATGATAATTTTTCAGTATCATTATATGGGTCTGCTATTAGTAAGAGAAAAAGGGATTTAATATTAGACCAAGGCGTAGACGAGGTTATTATTGCAATAGACTTTGATTATGATAGTGTCATTGATGATAACGGAAATAAAACGGCAGACTTTGAAAAATTTGAAAAGAAAGTCTATAAAATCGCAAAATTATTTAAGGGATTTTGTAAAGTAACTGCTATTGTAAGCTATGGCGGTCACGGATATAAAGACAGTCCAAGCGACCTCGGAAAAGACAGATACTTAGAATTATATAAAAATCGAGAAGAAGTTTATTAAAACACTTGACTTTTTGTTCATAATGTGGTATAATGCACTTGTAGTCAAAAAGGCTAACAAAATTTTTTGGAGGATTTTAATTATGAACGATAATTTTCTTGACGAACTATATGTTCTTGGTGTATTTGATGACGATGATGAGGATATGTGCTACTGTGAAGATAATAACAAAGGACTGAAATGTGATTGCGATGAGGGGAAAACCTGTTCTGCTTTTTGTCCTGCTTTTTATGACTGTCCATATATGGATGATTAAGGAGTTTTGCATATGTTTATGAATTGTATTAACATTAAATATAAAAACGAAAGAGAAGATAAAATCAAGGCTATTGACAGCGCTATTAGCTATTTTCGTAATTTAACAGAAGATATTGGTTGTAATCAATCTTATTACGAAAAAGGGGCGTATGAAAATACAACAGTGGCATTAAAAGCGCTACTGGAACAAAGACAAAATCTATTAAACAATTAAAGGAGAAAAAATTATGAAGATTGTGGATTCTAACAGAATTAACAGAGAGTATATTGACTGGGATGACATTGAGTACGGAGATGTATTTGTATATACCGACAAGGAGCCAACAGATAAGTGGATTGGTATGAAGGTGCGCAATCCTGATGATGGAGATGCGATTGTAGACTTTGAAACATTTGAGGTATATTACGATGTTTTCAACTATAATTATGTTGAAATTCTTGACGCCGAATTGAAAATTAACATTAGTAATAATGAAGATTGAGCCACTCTATGACAAAACTGATTTTGTAACAATTCAAGATTATTTATCTAAGTGCGGAGTTAAAGATGTTGATTTATGGTTAAAACATAAATATCTTGATGGCATAAACAATTATGCAAACATTGACAAGTTTTGTAAAAAACTGCATAATGCACTGACAAGTAAACAAAAGATATATGTACTTGTAGATAGTGATTTAGATGGATTTATGAGTTCATCAATGTTTTATGTGTATTGTCATTCTATCTATAAAGACTGTTGCATACATCCCATTTTTCATACTGGTAAACAACACGGTCTTGATAATGTTGTAATGGAAGAAATCAAACAATATAAACCGTCATTGTTGGTTGTTTTAGATGCTGGCACAAACGATGTCAAACAAGATAAAGAATTAAAAAGTCTTGGCTGGGATATTATTTGTGCAGACCATCACGAAAGAGAAAAAATAAATCCATATTGCACCTTAGTAAACAATCAAATAAGCACAAAGGTTAAGAATAAAAGTCTTTCAGGAACAGGTGTTAGTTGGAAAGTTTGTAAGGCATATGATACAAAATATGGGTTTAATTATGCAAATGGTTTAATTTCTTATGTTGCTATCGCTAATGTTGGTGACGGTATGTCCTTTCTAACGCCTGAAAATGAGACTTTTAGATACTGGGGTATAAAGGATATTCATAATAACTTAAAACCCTTTGTGGGCGATTTTAACGGCTATTTAATGGATAATAAATCGTTTTCGTTTGGTATGGTTACAAATATCAATTCTTTAATTCGGCTCGGAACACAAGATGATAAAGAAAACCTATTTTATGCTTTGTGTGGCAAAGTTGAACCAAAAGAAATTATTGGTGTTTGTAAAAAATTGCACAGTAAGCAATCAAGAGATACAAAATCTTTGCTTGAAAAAGATGTAGACATTATATATAATGGAAAAATCATATTAGCGAGAGTATCTAAAAGCACACCTTTAACTGGACTTGTAGCAAATAAAATGATGGGAGAATATAATAAACCTATTATTTTAACGCAACAGGACGGCGAAGAATTAAAAGGTAGTGTGCGCAGCCCTATTGATTTGAAAGATATTTTGCCAAGTAATTTATTCAATTATAATCTTGGACACCAAAGAGCATTTGGCACTTCTTATCAAATTAGTAATGAAAAAGATATTATAGACTACATAGATAGCCTTGAGAGCTTACCAGAGCCAACACAAGCGGTTTTTATGTCATTAAAGACAAGTGATGTGCCTAATTACTTATTCGGCTTTGTAGACGAAAATAAAGCGTATTTTGGAGAAGGAATACCCATTCCAAAAGTACACTTTCAAAAATTTGGCATTTATAACAAAGAAATTCAATTACTTGGAGCAAATCAAAGAACGGTCAAATTTCATAGAGATGGCATTGACTTTATCTTTTTCAACTGCACAAATAAGATAAAAGAATTGTTACATCTAAATGATTTGAGTAAGAAAAGAGTAACACTTGAATTTATCGGTGAATTAGGATATAATGAATTTAGAGGAAATAAAACAAAACAATGTATAATTGATATGTCAACACTTGATATACACGATTATAGAATTGACTTTATTTGAGGGCGATTATGGAAATATTAAGTTATAATGATAACAAGATTGAAAAATGTGATAATTGTGGCACAACTCTATGTGTAGAAAAGAATGACTATAAAATTGGCGAACACGGATTCTTATATTATCTGTGTCCTGTATGCAGTACAAACAATTATACAAAAGAGCATATACAGCTTGATGAAACAAATATTCAATATCCTGATAATTTTGAGGCGTTTGAATGTGATGAATTTTTTATATATAATAAATATTCTGAAATTCAGGATAAATGCAGAGAGCTGATTAAGAAAATCAAGCAGAGCGGTTCTCAATATATGATTGATAATATTGGTAGGCTTTTAGTTATTGTTACAAGAATTGAGGAAGAAAATTATTCTATTATTGTGACTCAAAGTTATGATGAATGTTTTGTGTATAATAAATAATTAAAGTAAAAAAAGATTGAGTAGGAGATAGAATGGGAAATAAAAATTATGTTGTATATCACCTACACACAGAAGATAGCCTTTTAGACAGTTGTACTAATTATAAACTTTATGTTGACAAAGCAGTAGAACTTGGACAAAAGGCTATTGCTTTTAGTGAACACGGTAATATCTATAACTGGATAGAAAAGAAAATGTATTGCGATGAGCATAATATTAAATATATCCACGGTATTGAGTGCTATCTAACAGAAACGCTTGATGAAAAGGTTAGAGATAATTATCATACTGTTCTATTGGCAAAGAATTATGATGGTGTAAAAGAAATTAACAACTTGATTGAATTATCTACAAGAGCAGACCATTATTATTACAAACCAAGAATTACATTTGATGAGTTTTTTGCACTATCTGACAACATTATTAAAATTAGCGCCTGCCTTGCTTCTCCACTAAATAAGCTGCGTGATAGAGTTAATGAACCTATTTATGATAGACTTTGTAAAAAATATGATTATTTTGAAATCCAGCCACACATAAATAGCAAGGAACAAAAGGACTATAATAAGCATTTATTAAAGTTATCAAAAAAATATAACACACCACTTATTATGGGAACAGATACACATTCATTGAACGCATATAAGGCAGAATGTCGTTCTATTTTGCAGTTGTCAAAAAGAATTGAGTTTTCTAATGAGGACACATTTGATTTAACCTATAAGTCTTATGATGAACTTGTAGAAATGTGCAAGGAACAAAACTGTTTTCCTATTGAGGTTTATTTAACTGCCATCGAGAACACTAATGTTATGGCAGATAGTATTGAGAACTGGGAATTAGATAAAAAGGTAAAATATCCTAAGTCTTACGATAATGAAGAATATGTGCTTAAACAACGCATATTTGAAATGTACAAAGATAAAGTTCGGCGTGGCGTTATTACAAATGACAAACGATATATCGACAACATTAAAGAAGAATTACGAGTATTCAAAAAAATCAATATGATTGGTTTTATGTTGTTTATGAGCGAACTAATGTGTTGGTGTAAAGAAAATGGTATTCCAACTTCTCCTTGCCGTGGTTCTGTTGGCGGTAGTACGGTGGCTTATATTACAGATATTATTGATGTAGACCCTGTTAAATGGAATACTGTATTTTCACGATTTGCAAATGAGGATAGAGTCGAGGTTGGTGATATTGATGTAGATATTGCACCAGACCAAAGAAAACTTGTATATCAACATATTATTGATAAGTTTGGAACAGATAAAACGGCATATATCCTTGCTATGGGTACAATTTCAGATAAGGGCACAATAGACGATATTGGAAGAGCATTAGGAATTAAGTGGAGTAGAGAGCATAATGGTGGTGAAAATCCATATTCATTAGCAAATGTTGCTAAAATCAAAGAGGAATATGATATAAATGCTGAAGCAACAAAAGAAAAATATCCTGAATTATTTTATTATTTTGATGGACTTTTAGGTACTGTTGTTTCACAATCAATGCACCCTGCCGGAATTGTCGTAAGTCCTATAACCCTACCAGATAATTATGGTGTGTTTTGGGGTGAAAATAAAGAAAAAGAAAAAGTCTTAATTCTTTCGGTAAATATGGAAGAAGTACACGAATGTGGACTTGTTAAATATGATATTCTTGGGCTTAAAAATATTCAAATTCTTAGAGAATGTTGTAAGTTTGCTGGAATAAAATATCCTGCTGCACACGAGATTGATTGGGAAGATGAAGATGTATGGAAACATATTACAGACAGTCCTGTTGGGATATTTCAGTTTGAGTCACCTTTTGCTTATGAATTATTAAAGCAATATCAACCAAGAAAGATAAACGACTTATCATTAGTAAATGCAAGCCTTAGACCATCAGGAACAAGCTATCGAGATAGACTGATTGCCAGAGAAAAAAATAAAAATCCGTCTAAACAGATTGATGATTTGTTGAAAGAAAATAATGGGTTTTTGTGTATTGAAGAAAGTCAAAAAGTATCAACGCTAAATGGGTTAAAAGCAATAAAAGATGTCTCTGTTGGAGATTTAGTATATACAACAAGCGGATTAGAAAAAGTAAATAAAGTTTTTAACAATGGTATAAAAGGTGTTTATGAGTTAAAGACAAAGTATGGAAGCGTTGTATGTACTAAAGACCATAAAATTTTAACTGAAAATGGATGGAAAGAATACCAAAATATTGAGATTGGAGAATATGTTTGGCAATTCCGTGAAAAGGATGAGTTTTATTTATCGCAAGTTATTTCAAAATCATATGTTGGAGAAAGAACAGTATATGACCTTGAAATAAATAATACTCATAATTTTGTCGCTGGTGGTATTGTAGTGCATAATTGCTTCCAAGAGGACACAATTAAATTTTTGCAAGATATTTGCGGATTGTCTGGTAGTGAATCGGACAACATCCGCAGAGCAATAGGAAGGAAGAAAAAAGATATATTGGAAAAAGCAATGCCTAAAATATTGGATGGGTATTGTGAAAAGTCCGATAAGCCAAGAAATATTGCAGAACAAGAGGCAAAAACATTTTTACAAATTATAGAAGATAGCGCTTCTTATCAATTTGGATATAACCATAGTACAGGATATTCGATGGTAGGATATTTATGTGCATATATGAGATATTATTATCCACTTGAATTTATCACAGCATATCTAAATTGTGCTGGTAGCAATCTAAAGGATATTGAAAGTGGTACAGAATTAGCAAAACAGTTTGGTATAGAAATTAGACTACCAAAATTTAGACACTCTAAAGGCTCATATTGGTTTGACAAAAAAGAAAATTGTCTATATAAAGGTATAGGTTCGATTAAAGACCTTAATGTAGAATGTGGTGAGTATTTGTATTCACTAAAAGATAAACATTACAAGTCTATTATAGCGCTTATGAGTGATTTGCCCAAAAAAATTGTTAGTTCTAAAAAGTTAGATATTCTTATCAAAATAGGGTTTTTTGATGAATTTGGAACAATAAATAATTTGCTTGAACAGATAAAGATTTATAATCAGTATAATGGTAAAAAGCAGATTACAAAAAATAAGCTCACCGATGAAGAAATTAAACTAATATCCACCTGTTGTGAAAAAGAGACAGATAAAATGTTTAAGGGTATTGATAATGTAAAATTGATGAACGCTATTTATAAATCTAAGAAAATACCTAAAACAACGGATTTAACAAAAGCTCATTATCAACTAAAACTAATTGGTAGTACGAATGTTATTATACCAGATAGTGAATATTACGGCATTGAGTCGACCGAAACAAATAGTTACGGAACACCATTTATTACATTATATGATTTTCAGAATGGTAAAACAAAGCAGTTCAAGTGTAATAAAAAATGGTATAAAGATTATCCGTGCGAACAGGGAGATATAGTTGAGGTTGGATTTACGCAAAAGAAAAAAGTTAGATTTATTGGAACTGACGAAAACGGCAAAAATATTTATCAGCCAACTGGTGAGTATGAAGATATAATTAAAATGTATGCAATTCAGAATATGGAGATTTAATGAAGCCATACATTTGAATGTATTTATGTGGATAAAAATTTCATAAATTTACTCTTGACAAATTCCTCTTTTTGTGGTATAATCACTATATCATTACAGAAAGGGGAATTTTTATTTTGTTGTATCATAAAGAAATCTACTGGAAACCAAGTTTTGATAATGTATTTAGGGCTTCTTGGTATGGTGTAAAGTATATTGACTTTACACAACATATGCAAGAACGACTTAAAGAAAAACATATAAATTATAGAACCGCAAAACTTGCCCTAAATAGAATTATATACGGTGGCAAAGGTGAAATATTTGAGGTAGAAACAGATAAAGAAGGAAATCCATTTAAGTTTTCGGTAAGAACAGAATATGATAAAAATAGAGACATTACATTTGTATTTTTAAGAAAAAACAAAAAGTTTATAATTAAAACAGTATGGCTAAATAATAAAATAGATAAGCACGATAGTTTGAATTTTAATAAATATGAAAGAGGTTATAAAAAATGCAATTAAGAGTAAAAGCAAGAGTAGTTAAAGAAATATATCACAATGACAACTTTTATATTCTTGCGCTTTCTCCTATGCAAGAAAATAAAGACCTTGTAATCAGTCAATATGGAACATTTACCTGCAAAGGCGAATTGTCTATGCTGACGGTGGGGCAAGATTATGAATTAGTCCTTGAGGAAATGAACAGCGACAAATATGGCATTTCATACAAAGTAATTGATGTTCCAAGTCTAAATGTAGATGATTTAACAGACGATGATGAAATGCAAATTTTGCGTCAAATTACAACAGACAGCCAAGCCGAATATGTACACAAAGCATATCCTAATTTTATCAGACTAATTATTAACGGCGAAGAAGATAAGATTGATATAAATAAAATATATAATGTTGGAGTAACTCGATTAAACATATATAAACGGCTTATCAACGAAAAATTTAGATATTATTATCTTATGAAACAAACGCAACCTTATGAAATTTCAATGTCAGACTGTAAGTTATTGCTTAATAAATATAGGACAATCGAGGAATGTGTTTATCGGATTGAGAGTGAACCATATTATACTCTTATGGAGATTTTAGGGCGTACTTTTGAACATATTGATAAAATGATATTGGATGCTCAACCAGAACTAAAAGTGTCTGAAAAACGCTGTGAAGCGCTAATTATTGGTGTTCTGCGCAGAAATGAGATTGACGGCTCTACAAGGCTATATGCAAATGATTTGTTTTATTATATCAAAGAAGAATATGATGCCAAAGAGCTGTTGCCTATGCTAAAAGATGTTGCCGTAAAAAGTGATTTGATTTACTTTGACGAAGAAACAAAAGATTTGTCAATTATGTCAACATATTTAGCAGAATGTAGAATTGCGGAGTTTGTAAAAGAAAAGATTAGAAATAGTAAAAAACTTAATATTGATTATACTAAGTATAAAAATATTGATGATTTTACTATGAGCGATATGCAGTTGAACGCATTGAAGGTTTTTTGCGAGAGTAATGTTAGTATTTTGGCAGGGAACTCCGGTTCTGGCAAATCGTCCTCTGTAAAAGGACTTGTTTCTCTTATGGAAGATAATAATTTAACTTATACTCTTTTATCTCCAACTGGTAAAGCTGCAAGAGTTCTTTCTGAAAGCACGGGACGAAAAGCATATACAATTCATAAGCGTTGTTTTTCTGGTGACATTGATACAGATGTTATTATTGTAGATGAGTGTGGTATGGTATCGCTTGATGTGTTCTGTATGTTATTGACTTCAATTTCAAATCCAAATGCAAGAATTGTTTTTGTTGGCGACCCTGCTCAGTTATCCTCAATCGGCTTATCTAAGATTTTTGATGATTTAATTAAATCAAGTGTCGTGCCAATGACAATGCTAACCGAAGTGTTTAGATACAAAAGCGATGGTTCTCTTTTTGTTGCAACAAATGTTCGTCAAGGTAAAAACTTTTTTAATGACAAAGAATTTGTAAAATATGATGACAGTACATTAGAATATTCTGTAAATGATAATTATAGGTTTATTTTAACAGACGATATTCTAAACAGAACTGTTACAGAATATAAAAAACTGCTACAAAAAGGCATTAAAAAAGAAAATATCTTAGTATTATCGCCATTTAATGTTGGTCTTTTTGGCACCTATGCAATCAATAATGAAATTCAAGAAATGGTAAATCCTGCAAAGCCAAATGAAAAAGTACAAACGAGAAATATAAGTAAAACAAAAATTGTATTTAGAACTGGCGATTTAGTTATTAACACAAAAAATGACTATGAAGCAGTTAAAGCAGATAATTATTATCAATGTGCAGAAATTGAAGGCGCATCCGTGTCTGATTATAATGATTATGCCACGGTTGTTAATGGGCAGACAGGTGTAATTAGAGATGTTGTTAATGATGGACTTATTGTTCAATTTGACGAGGATTTGATTTATGTTGATAAATCAAAGTTAAATCAATTACTATTAGGTTATGCTATTAGTGTTCATAAGTCGCAAGGCTCTACAACCGATTATAGCATTAACATTGTATCTAATGCACATAAAAAAATGCTTACAAGAGGCTTGCTTTATGTTGCAACTACACGGTGCAAAAAAGCACATATTGATATTGGAGACATTAACGCTTTTAAGTATGCACTAACCGTAGATGATAATGACCTAAGACAAACTTGGCTATTAGATTTATTAACAAAAAATGCTTGACATATTACAAATTATATGGTATAATTAAGCTACAAAGTTACGAAAGGATGATTTTAATTAGTAGTAAGAAAAAGAATATTCGACTTATATTTTGTTCAATAGTGTATTTTATTTGTATTGGTGGTCTTTGTGCCATTGCAATTATGGGAGCAAATGTAAATAAGCAACTTGAAGATAATCTATACAAACAAGAGCAAATTGTAAGTGCGCAAAAAACAGAGATTAACTCTTTGCGAACAAAAAATAATGATTTGGTATATCAAAACAATACCCTAATTGATAAAAATAAAGAGTTGAAAAAGAAAAACGATAGTCTATCCAAATCAAACAAAAGTCTGAAAAAGCAGATTAAAAAGTTGGACTCACAGAAGCAAGATAATGTTACATATAGCGCAAACTCTAAATCAAAGGGTTCATCTAAGTCAAAAGGTTCATTATCTGTCCCCGCAAATATGCACTTTAAGTCTTATACAAATTATCATTGTCTAAGTAGAAGTTCTGCTCAATGGAGACTGCAAGAAAAGGCATATACAGACAATAATGGACTAAGAAAGATTGGTAACGATTATCTTGTTGCAATGGGCAGTTACTACGCCAAAAGTCTTGGAGATAGATTTAGAATTACAACATCCACTGGAAATGTGTTTACTGTAATGATTTGTGATTTTAAGGCAAATGGAGATACAAATTCAACTCATCAATACACAAGCAATGGCTGTATGATTGAATTTTATGTTGACAATAACCTAAACTCTAAAGCCAAACAAATGGGTGATATTTCATATATCAAAGGCTTTAGTGGTAATATTACAAAAGTAGAAAGACTGTAAAGGAGAAAGATATGCGTATTAACACAGATAATATCATCAACTCTAACACAAAACAAAAGGTTAATGTATTTATTTCACAACCTATGCAAAATAAGACCGATGGAGAAATCAAGACTGCAAGAAATGAAGCAATTAGCCTTGTAAATAGCATTTTTGACAATGCAACCATTTTAGATAGTTATTTCCCAGACTATCCGTATAGCGAGTACAATAATGTCAATAAGAGTCTTTGGTACTTGTCAAAGTCTTTGGAGGTACTTGCACAAGCAGATTATGCCGTTTTCTTGCCGGGGTATGAAAATGCTCGTGGGTGTGCACTTGAAAAGGAATGTTGTGACAAATATGGGATTAACACTATTTTGTTAAAGGAGTAATTTATGGCAAGTTTGTATGAAATCAATGAAAAACTTGAATCTGCTATTGAGTTTGGCTGTGACCCCGAAACAGGAGAGTTTATTGACGAAAATGGTCTAAATGACCTTTATATGGAACTCAATGATAAGATTGAAGGTGTAGCACTTTATCAAAAGAACCTTGAGAGTGAAGCAGAGGCGATTGATAAAGAAATTCAGTCGCTAAAAGAGCGCAAGGAAAGAAAGCAAAAAAGAGCAGAAAGTATGAAAAAATATCTTAGCAGTTATCTACTTGCTAAAGATATGAAAAAATTTGAAACACCAAAGGTAGCTATTAAGTTTAGAAAATCTACTGTGGTTGAAATTGTAGATGAAAAAATGTTGCCTGAACAGTTTGTTAAGACTGTCGTAAAGACTGAAAGTAAACCTGACAAAAAAGCTATTAAGGACTACTTAAAAAAGCATAGTGATGAAGTTGTAGATGGTGCTATGTTGGTCGAAAAACAAAATATTTCAATCTCATAAGGTGATTTTATGAATAAGTATATTGAATTTTTTAATGACATTGATTTTGGTAATATTCAATATTACAAGAATGTAAAATATCGAATATCTAAAGAAAACAGCACTACTTATATCTTAAATCACGGCAAGGAACCGTTTTTAGTGCCTAAGAAATTTGAGAATAAAGATTATAGAATTGGAGATATTTTAGTTGATTAAGATTGAAAATGTAGATGTATCAGGTTGGGAAGTCGCAATCAGAGGTATGCGTAATCCGATGAACTCTTGGGATAAGAGCGACAGTGGTTATTGTAATAGAGATTTGTTGCGTGATTGTACGACTTGTGTTCGCCGTTCCACAGATTATTCGGCGTGTAAAGCAGAGGGATTCGAGGTTGGCTCTAATGACTTATCACTTATGAAACGGCTTGCAAATGCTGGAACAGACCACCGTAAATTTTTGCGTATGATAAATGTTACTATGGACATTACTGCACCTTTATATTGGTGGAAAGAATTTGACACATATAAGGTGGGTACTGTCGCTAACTCTTGCTCAACGATGCACAAGATTGCAGAGAAAGAATTTACATTAGATGATTTTAGTTGTGAACATTTAATCACACAAGCAAAAGATAAGTTCAAAAATATCGTTGACGCTTTGAGTGGTTATCGTGACATATTCGTAAATTGGGAAAAGCAAGATGAACTTATACAACGAGCGTTTGAATATAATAAAAAACAAGTTTGGTGGCAGCTTATCCAACTTCTGCCGAGTTCTTACAACCAGAGACGGACGGTTATGCTGAACTACGAGGTATTGGCTAATATCTATAAGTCTCGTAAGAACCATAAACTTGATGAATGGAGAGATTTTTGTAGTTGGGTAGAAACCTTACCTTATTTTAATGAAATTTGTTTGGAGGACTAAATTATGTCAAGGGCTTATAAGTGTGATATTTGTAATAGTTTTTATGATGAAAACAGTGTATGTAGCGATGGGTATATTAACCCTCGGCTGGTGAAAAATAACACTAACTATATTCGACTCCGTAGTGGTTCTGCCTATTTGGTTAAATATGATTCTGGTGTGGCTAAGACAGATGTTTATTCTGATTTCGCAGATATTTGTCCTGATTGCACCGCAAGATTACAGCGTGCAGTTGATGATATTCTGAGAGAAGAAATTAGACAAAATAATGCGGAAACACGATAAAAGGTGGTGTAAAAAAGTTGAATAAGAAAGAAGCTGCAACGCTTGCTTATAATTTGATTTGTGGGCTTGCCGATATTAACGATAGTGAATTTGTAGATAATATTATTTCTGCCGTACAAGATGGAGCAGAATATGATATTGAAGATATGATTATTGAGCTTGAGGCTGGTGAATATGATTGATTGTACTAATTGGTGAAAGCGCCAGTGGAAAGTCAACAATAGAAAAAGAACTAATTAAAAACTTCAAATATGAAAAAGTTATAACATTTACAACACGACCAATTAGAGATGGAGAACAAAATGGAAAAGACTATTGGTTTGTGTCTGAAAATGAATTTAATTCATTAAAGAACAGACAACATTTTTTTGAAACTGCTGAATATAATGGGTGGCAATATGGTTCTCCTATTATTAAAGACCCAAAAGACAAAGTAATTATTGTTACTCCAAAAGGGCTTAGAGCACTACAAAGAACCTATAATAAAAAAGACTTTGTTAGTATATATGTTAAAACGCCACGCAGAGAACGACTTATTAGACTACTCAAGCGTGGAGACGATATAGAAGAGGCGTATCGGCGTAGTTTGTCTGATGTCGGTATGTTTGACGGAATTGAAAGAGAAGTAGATGTTGTTGTAAATAATACAGATAATCACAATATTCACACTCTGTGTTGTAATATTGATTATTATAATAAACACATTAAGGATGGTGATGATTATTGATTGAAAAAATATATCTCGCTGGTGGTATGCAGAACTTAACATTTAAGGAGCAAACCGAATGGCGAGATTATATTAAGCGGTCACTAAAAAATGACTATCTAAAATTGGAAATTGTAGACCCAACAAATTATTATAATTTTGAAACGGTTGCATATGACAGTAATAGAGAAGTCAAAGAATGGGATTTGAACGAAGTTAGAACAAGCGATTTAATTATCGTTTATTTTAATGACCCAAATTCCATTGGAACAGCGCAAGAATTGCAATGTGCAAATGAACATAATATTCCTGTGATTGGAATATATGAAAATCAAGAGAATCGTGAGCTTGAAATGCTTGGTAAACCGACAATCAAACTTCACCCTTGGTTAGTAGAATCGTGTAATAAGATTTTCGACAACAGAGCAGAATGTGTTGATTATATTAAGAAATTTTACTTAGATGGGAGAAGGTTGGTTTAATGCAAGTAATTAAGAGAGATGCGACAATAGAGCCTTTTGATAAATCAAAAATTGTTAAAGCAATCATATCTGCAATGGAAGAAGGCAATGGAACAAAAGAAGATATTGCCAACAAAATAGCAGATGAAATAGAGAAAAAATATAAGGCAAATGATACAGATGAAATAGATATTTCTGATATTGAATTAGATGTATTTAATAGCCTTATTTCTCATAAACAAAGATTAACTGCAAAAGCATATGAAAGTTATCGTAGTATTAGAGAGTTCCAAAGAGATATTGATAACAGTACAGATGGCGAATTGCTAACCTTGCTGTCAAATAATAATGACTATTGGAAAACAGAAAATTCCAATAAAAACGCCACTCTTGTAACTACACAAAGAGATTATATGGCTGGCATTGTTAGTAAAGATTTGACAGAAAGATTTTTGTTGCCGCCCGATATTGTACAAGCGCACAAAGAAGGAATCATACATTTCCACGATATTGACTACTTCGCACAATCTGCTCTTCATAACTGCTTTGATAGAAACACAAAATTTATCACAGCAGATGGAGTAAAAAGTTTTTATGATTTTGAAAACGGAGATACAACAACCGTATTAACAAAAAGTGGAGAGTGGAAAAAGGCAGTTGTTCATAACTATGGAAAAGATAAACTTTATGAATATACATTTTATAATGGAAAAAAGCAACATACGCAAAAGGTTTTAGCAACAGAAAATCATAGATGGTATCTAAAAGATAACTCTGTTACAACAAATCTTAAAATTGGAGATAAACTTTTTAAGGCTCCAAGTATATACAAGCAAGATATAGAGTATGAAAAACTGTCAGATAATGAGAAACTAATGTGGTGTAAGGGATTCGCTCTTGGAGATGGAACGGTTGAATTTAATGGAGCTAATAAACATTTGAATTCAACACGCATTAGACTGTGTGGAAATAAAAATGATAAATGGTTAGATAGATTCAATATAAACGGTTGTAAAATTAGAAAACAAAAATTTAAGAATGGAGACCATTCTGTTGTTGTCTATAATTACCACAAAGAAATTCCGACATTTAATTCAATAAATGAAATAAAATGTTTTTTTAATGGACTTTATTGTGCAGACGGGCGTATTTCTGCGACAAAAAATGGATATATAAATTATAGAATCCAAAGTAGCGATAAAAGCGTAATTGATTTTATTAAGAAATATGCTCCTGTTGTTGGATTATATATAACAAAAGAAAATGAATTAACTGGTGAAAAAACAAATTTTACAACAGATAACGGAAGAAAATATACCATTTTGTTTTCATTAAATCCAAATTTTTCTTTTAATTATACTGTATTAGATAAAAAATTTATAAAAGAAGATGATGTATGGTGTTTAAGTGTAGAAGAAGAGCATAACTTTGTTTTATCAAATGGAATTGTAACAGGAAACTGCGACTTGATAAATCTTGATGATATGTTGCAGAATGGAACAGTTATAAACGAGGTTAAAATAGAAAAACCGCATAAATTCATAACTGCTTGTACAATCACAACACAAATTATTACAAGCGTTGCCAGCAGTCAATATGGCGGTTGTAGTATAACGCTTACTGCGCTTGCACCTTTTGTAAGAGATAGTTATAATATTTATTATAACAAATATCTCAACAGAGGAATTGAGGAAGAAAAATCAAAAAAGTACGCTATGCAAGACCTAAAGAAAGAGATTGAAGATGGCGTACAAACATTTAATTATCAAATCAATTCAATGTCAACAACAAATGGGCAAGCACCTTTTATTACTGTCTTTATGTATCTTGGAGAAACAGATGAATATAAAGATGAACTTGCAATGATTATTGAGGAATTTCTTAATCAACGCATAAAGGGAATGAAAAACAGAAAAGGCATTTATGTCACACAGGCATTTCCTAAACTGATTTATGCTCTTGAGGAAGATAATATTCACGAAGATAGCAAATATTGGTATTTAACGGAGTTGTCAGCTAAATGTAGTGCAAAGAGACTTGTTCCTGATTACATTAGCGAAAAAGTAATGAGAAAACTTAAAGAAGGAAATTGTTTTCCTTCGATGGGTTGCCGGAGCTTCCTTGCTCCATATAATGATACTGAAAATATTGCAAACGCAAAGAATTACAAGCCCGGATATAAGTTCTATGGAAGGCTAAATAAAGGGGTTGTAACAATCAATCTTCCTGATGTAGCATTATCTGCCGATGGTGATATTGATACATTTTGGAAAATATTTGATAAACGACTTGAATTGTGCAGAAAAGCACTATATTGTAGATACCTTAAACTAAAAGGCACATTATCAGATGTTGCACCTATTCTATGGCAAGATGGTGCATTAGCAAGATTAAAGCCCGGAGAAACTATTGATAAATTACTTGTTGGTGGATATTCAAGTATATCTCTTGGATATGCTGGACTTTATGAATGTGTAACTTGTTTAACTCATAAGCCTTATTTATCTGAAGAGTCTAAAAATTTAGGCTTACAGATTATGCAACATATGAATGATAAGTGCACAGAATGGGACAAAACAGATAATTTAGGTTATTCTATTTATGGAAGCCCAATCGAATCGACCACATACAAGTTTGCAAAATGCCTTAAAAAGCGTTTTGGTAATGATGTATTTATCAAGATTGACGGCAGAGATAGAAATTATATAACCAACAGTTATCATTATCCTGTATTTGAACAGATTGATGCCTTTGGTAAGTTGAAGTTTGAAAGCGAATTTCAAGCGTTGTCAACAGGTGGTTATTTCTACATACCTTGGATAGCCACCTCAAACTATGTGAACTGTTTGCTTAACAGGTGTGGAATTTAATCTGCTAACGGTGGACTCATAAGACAATACCGTGCCAAGCCTATATTCATAGGAAGGTGTATCGACTAATTAGTAGGGTTGAGATAAGCACAATCCGAAGCGCATAGGGTGTAAAGCAGAGTTGTCCTGCTACGCTAAGATATAGTCAGAAGGAAAATTAAATGTATAAATGTGATTTTTGTGGAAGAGAAAGTTTTAAGAAAATTAGATATGGTGGGCACACAGTTTGCTCAAAACATATGCACCAAATGAATAAATACGGAAAAGTATTAGATAATATCCCAAGAACAAATAATGACCTAAATGATTTTGTCATAAAAGGAAATCTTGTTTATTTTAATGTTTATAACCAAAAGAATATCAAAATAGGTGAATTTTTTATTGACAAATGCGATTTAGATAAAGTAAGATGGCATAAGTGGAGAATGAACAATGGGCATATTGTCACAGGTCAGCCAGCCAAGAAACAACAAAAAGATATTGGACACATTATTTTAGATAGTATTCCAAGTACAAATTCAGTGGTAGACCACAAAGACGGAAATCCTATGAACAACACAAGAAAAAACCTAAGAATTTGTCCACAAAGTAAAAATGTGTTAAATAAAAAGTGTATTAGCAATAATACAAGTGAATTTATTGGCGTTACCTATGGTAAAAATAGAAATGTTTATGACCCTGAAATTAGAATAGACTATAAAAGGTGTCATTTGGGATATGAAAAAGACAAAAGATACGCCGTATATAAAAGATATGTAGCGGAAGAACTACTATTTGGTGAATATGTAAACGAAGAAGAGCACAATAAAAAGAAAAAATTTACAGACGATATTCCGCAAAACATTAAAGATGAATTGAAAGAAAAAACAATTCAAAAACTAAAAGCAAAGAACCTTTGGCAATAAGTTATGTAGAAGTGCCAAATATGCAAAATAATATATCCGCTGTCTTATCCGTAATTAAGTATATTTACGACAATATTATGTACGCAGAACTTAACACAAAAAGCGACTATTGCCAAGTCTGCGGATTTGACGGTGAGATACAGATAGTCAAAGATGAGAACACAGGAAAATTGATTTGGAAATGCCCTAAATGCGGTAATACAAATCAAGATAAAATGAATGTGGCTCGGAGGACTTGCGGTTGAAGTAATAGACCGCATTAAATCTCTTAAACTGCGGGAAACCCCTAAAGACAATATAACCAAGCATAAACAGTGATGTTTATGTGGCGAAGGTAATGACTAAGGTATGGTAAAATCATATTGTATTGGGCAATCCGCAACCAAGCTTCTTTTTTTATAAGAAGAAGGCTCAACGACTATAATAGAGAATTGTTATAAAAAGTAACAATATGGTATAGTCTACTCCCCTAATAAATATCGGGAAACCGAGGGTACAAAGGATATAGGAACAAACTTCTGGAATGAAGGACGAACACAAGAGATAAAAGAGCGTGTATTACACCTTTAAGAGCCAGCAGAACGCTCTATAATCGTGTTTTACTGCTAACTAATGAAATTACATTAAGGAGTAACAAAATGAGATTTAACACTATTGTAAAGGGCGTAGATGAGGCTGGGTTTATTACATTTACGCAAGATGAACTTGATGAAATGCTGAAGGAGTCTTATCAGCGTGGCTACAATGATGGTATTTACCAAAATGTACCCGTTGAGACCGAACCTAATAACACTCGACCGCCTATTGTAAAATTTGTATACGATAGCGAGTTTATTGCCTAAGATAAGTAAAAATTCATAAAAAGCGAATGAAAAAAGCGAAAAATGGGGTAGGATTAAATTCCTACCCCATAATTTTTTATGCAACGATTATCACTTAACAAACTTTTTATTCTTGTCTGCTTCCCAAATACAAAACCAGCCACTTGGGATTTCTGCCCATAGATTACCACTGGAGATTAACTTAGTGGATAACACATTTACTCTTGTGCCAGCCTTCAAGAAAGCATTATCGGTTAATTTCTTGCTTGTAGCAAACTGTCTACCATTTGTAGTCAAATCTTTAACTTTCTTTCGTCCTGTTGCCGCACCAGCACCCTTATAAATGCCTCTTTCGTTAGTCAGAGTATAAACTCCCGTTTTAATCTTAGGAGCTTTATGTTTGGGCTTAGGCTTGACATATGACACTAAATAATATGCGGGATTACGGTCAGCAGTAGCCTTACCCATTTGAGTTACATTTATAATACATCCAGTATCTGTTTTCTTTACAATACGCTTAGGACGGCTATACGCATTGTATTTTCCACTATACATCTGCGGGTCAAGAACCTGAATATTCTTTCCCTTCATCTTATAAGCAACAACAAAATGTCCAGCAGTAGAGAATACATTATAAACATTGCCTTGATTTGCAATAGCCATACCGCCTTTTTTCAAGTGGGCAACTAACTTATTCTCATCCGTTGTAGTAGTGAAAGAGAAGCCCTTATTCGCCTTACAAATCTCTGTAAGCAGCTTTTTCACATTAGTACCATAGTTATCCCTACAACCGTGAGAAAGGCTAAATTTAGCCATCTGTGCGACTGTATAAAGTTCTTTTCCTGCAAGGTTATTAAACACCATACAAGACGAACATACACCACATCCGCTTGTCTTAATTGTTTCTTTCTTTTTTGTATTAGGATTATCATATCCTACCGAATTGTAATGTTCTTGATTGTAATAATACATAAATTACGCCTCTTTCCCATTAGCAATACTCTTTTTCATTTCTGTATATGCGTCCTCAATCAACGCCCTAATCTGTTCATCGGTCAAGTCAATCTTATACTTTTTGCACATTTTTTTGACCTGTTCAGTAACATATTCTAATTTCTTTTTGCCGTTGTTGTCACCAAACTGATTTTTAGCAGACACAACGAACTTGTAAACCCAAGTAGCAAGACCAGCAAAATTACTGCCTAAAATAGCATCTTTAACAGTAGGGAATACATACTTACCAAGTAAAAACGCAACGATTGCAATTACTAATTCGATTGCATAGAAAATAATATCATTCATTATCTACATCTCCCTCAGTCGTTTCTTCAGCGCTATCTCCATCTGAATAATTATTATCTAAATAATTATTATTGTCAGTATAATTACCATTTGGCTCACTGAAAGAAAATTTATTATATCTAAACACATTTTCAATAACAGACTTAATCAAATAAGCCCCAACAGTAACCTTAAACACATTACTAAGTTCTTGTGTTAAAATGTCACTAATGGTAATACCAAAAAACGGAACTACCATTGAATAAATCAAAAAGATTAAAAATGCGGCACTTAAAATGATAATAAGCCTTTTTGAAAATTCAACAGACCACAAAATAAAGCCCTGTGATTTGTCCTTAAAATTATTCTTAAAATTTTTCATTTATACACCTAATATATATCGAATACAATAAAGGTCAGTTGCATAAGAAATACCATTTTTACCAACAACAGGAGACCATTTGCCTTTATTATTAACAGGAGAATTAAAGTTATTTTTATTTTCAACTAATTTATCATCATATATATACATATACTTTAATCCTGTTTTCCAAGAGAATTCGTTTGAACCAAATAATTGGAAAGAATACCCCCTGCTACTATATTTATTTACATAATATTTTGGTATAAATTCACTAATAAAATACCAATTTTGAGGAGTACACACTGGCTTATATTTTGTTTCTGTTTCTTTATTCATAGCAGAAAACACAACAATTATTCCATAGTTTTGTTCGCTAATTTTTTCACTTAAATTATATGTAGTTATGGATTCACCGTTATAGTCCGGAGTTCCCCATACATTTGATGGTCTTTGCCATAAAATCTTTGCGTGGTTTGTATTATATGAAAAATCGGTTATATTAGAACGAACTTTACGCACATCTGTTAATAATTTATTACTACTATCTAATAAGTCATTAACACCTTTTGCAGCAACCCTGTTTTCTAATAAGTTTTCGCTCGTCGTATTTAATTCAGTGTCAACTTTTGTATAACCACCATATGTACATCTATCTGTCCCATTATCATAATAGATTTTATTATCTTCACCATTGTCGGTTTCTATCAATATTTGTTCGTCTTTTTTTTCGATTGCATTTATATTCTCGGCGCTATCTCTTTTAAGTGATATACTCATATATAATACCTCATTAAATGCCCAGAATGGCACGAATACAAAATCTGGAATTAGAATACCTTATACCATTTGCTCCCGTAACGGGAGTATTTGTATCATATCCCGTATAACTTGTATAATTAGCACAATCAAAAAGATTACGCACATTATCTTTTATAACATCATCGTTAATATATAAGTAGTGCAAGGCTGTACTGCTCCAAGAAAAATCATTTGAGCCAATTAAAAGAAAAGAGTGCCCTGCTCCTGGGAATAATTCTACTTCTTTTTTATGTACAAACCTACTAACAAAATGATAGTCCTGCGGAGCGTATGTAACATTTCCTAATTCACGCAATGCTTCTCCTACATTTCCAGACCCACCCGATATAGCATCTTTCAACAATACACATTTCAAATTAACGGCAGAAAATATAATAATTATGCCGTGTGCCATATCACTTATAGGAGAACTTAAATTATATTCTTGTGGCAAACCTTTCGTTCTATCATTCAAATCAGACGCCAATGGATAAACAGTATATCCTTTACTATCCGCCTCGGCATCTCTTTCCCATAAAACTGTGTAACTACCATATGCTTCTACTATTTCATTAAGTGCTTCTTTATTATAATCGTTCTGCCCTTTTGCAGTTTCAATATTAGAGTTTATAGTATTTATGTTTGTAGTTATTGTCTTGTTCATAACAGGGTTTGTACTTGTATCACTTAAACTTGTGTCAACATCGTTCGTGCCAGCAATTCTAATTCTCTCAATCGTTCCATCATACTTTTTAACATCAGTAAACATTTTATTATTGAGACCAAGGTCAGTAGTCAATAAAATTTGTCCGTCAACTTTGTCTGTTGAATTTATTTCATCGAGTGTTCCTCTTTGAAAAACAACATCTGTTTTACTCATTTCACATTACCCCTTTCTTTAATACAATCTCGTAAGAGAAATGCTTTGAGTGTCACTTATTGAAATATTATTTATTAAATATCTTGCAGTAATTTCTTTACCATATTTATTTGGCAGCGTAATCTCAATAACTTCATTTACATCCAACCAATAAACAGGTACGCAGTTTATCTGTACTCCGTCATAAATTTTACAACGGTTATATAATTCATATCTTGCATAAGCATCGCAATTAGTGTCGGTGTAAAGATTATCATAATCTCCACCCTCAAGGACGATTGCTAAATCACCAATTTCATTTATTGAAAAACGGCTACTAGAACTTGTCTCACTTGCTTCTCCCTGTGCTTGTAGATGACCCAAATACTGAAAATATCCATTATCTTTTCCAGTTGTCTTATCTATGTCAGCAACATATTTGGCTACATAATATTCACCTTTATTGTAATGGATGGCATATGGTTTTCCACCATCATATTTAACATTACCAGATACTGGCTTTTCGTCTAACTCAACCTTATCGTTCACTATTTTTATATTGTATTCATATGCAGTACCAACGGGTATAGTTTTATTGACCGTAAATCCAATAAGCATACCATCTGTATATTCATTTATTCCAGCAATATTAAGTTTAATATATCTAAGTTGCCAACTTGCAATAACCTCTCCATCGGCATAATTAGAACCAACATTATGTGTCGTTCCATAAACATAAATATGATTTTTAACACTTTGAAGGTCGTTAGATACACTATAATCAATTAAAACATCTTTCCATAGGTCATCATTTGCAACAATAGACATTTGATTAGAGTCATCATAAGGGATATATTCATATCTAAATACACCATCAACATCAAAATATATCTGCGTATGTGGGTATAATTCTACTAACTGATTTAACAACTCATAAGCCGTTGTTCCTCTTGCAACTCTTATGTCATTTGGAACGGTCAAATTATACATAGAAATATCATATTTTTTAATTCCTGCTTCTTTAAGTGTCGCTATCATAACATCTCTTATATTAGAACCTTGAGGAATAATATAATCAACGCCACTATATATACCGCCACGCATTGTGGTAAGCAACGCCATTAAGTCCGAAGCCTGAAATGATAAAGTATTGTCATCTGCACTATATGCTCTACTTGGGTCATTTATAATATAAACACCCATATTAGTCCATATAATATCATCCTTATGCGTTTCTCTAATACCCATATAAATTTGAATATATTTATCAAACCATATCTTATTTCCTTTATCAATATCAAAAGAGCTGTCTGTGGGAATAAGACTTATACTACAAGTTCTCCGAATATCACTATCTGAACTAATGGAGAATGACGGATTTCCAATAACATTTCCTGTCAATTCTCCAATTTGCTCAAAATTCTTACTTAAAAGAACAATTTTAGAATATAAAAAACGGGAAGTTTGTTTTGCTACATTATATTCTGCTTGTGTTAAAAACATTAAAATCCTCCCATTATAAAATATCTACTAATCCATTATTATACAAATCTTTTTGATTATCCCATTCTCCTTGTTCTGCCCAAGAAAATGAAATGTCAATAATACCATTACCAGTAGACTGATTGTAAGTCATAGAAGGAGAGCCAACAACTTGAACAACCCAAATGTTTCCATTCCAATCTTTCAATATTTTTGACTTTCCATTAACTAAGAAGTTACTATATGATTGAGACAGCTTTGCAATGGTAAACCTATCAATTTGATGATTTGTATAAAATCCATCGTTAAATATAGTGCCACTTACTCCACCTGTAAGATAGTTTATTGTACCATTTTGTATAACAACAGGATATTTCTTTCCTATTGGCTGCAAAGTACCAATAGATACATTTCTTGTACCAGAATCATAACTAACATTCGCCATAAGTCTCATATGATTATTTTTATCAAAAACAAATACACCATTAAAATCTGTGTGTATGCTTTGAATCAAATAATCTCCCTCTGAACCATCATCATATGTGGGAACAAGGGCATATTCAAAATCCCTATTATTTGGAACTAAAAAGTCATTAAAAGAAAAATTAAAATCATTAACAGAATTGATTTCCTTCTTTGCTAAATCTATCCAGTTTATTCCACCTAATTCTCTTCGCTTAAATATAAATCCATTCATAGGAACATCTGTAACCTTACCAACAGAACCAGCATTTATATCAGTATCAAAATTACAATCTGCAATAGTATCTACTTCCCAGTCAGTTGGAACAGCACTATTTACTGTAATTGTCATATCTGAACTTATATTAAAGTGACTAAAGATAGCATTATATAAATAAACTTCATCTATCATATGATTTTGAACAGAAAGTAAATTAGAAATATCTTCTGTCTCTGTAACAAAATCATAATTAGTTATATCTTGGTCAACAGAACTTGTTTCATAATAAATCGTTGTGGTTCTATCATATTGAACATCACTATTTGCAAAATCAAGAGTATTGTTTTTTGTTTTAGTCGGCACTAACTGCAAGTCTAAATTTGAACCATCTTTTTTAATATAAACCAATACTTCTGACAAATTATTCAAATTATTAACTTTATTTGAACGCTTGTAAACAGTAGTATCACCGCCAAGATATGACAAAGAAAATAAATCTTTAACTTCTGAATTTTCTACAACTCTCTCCCAGCGTACTAAAAAACCATTCTTTTGGTCTACGCCAAATGAACATAAAGCATAACTCATACCAGAATTCAAATGACATAATCTTGTAGGGTTTAACCACATTCTCATAACAAAATTTTCATTTTTTATTGAAAATTTCTGTTGTGCTAAATCCCACATTAAGCATTTGTCCTCAAGGTCTATCGTACTATTCTCAAAGGGAATATCTAAAATTTCATCATTTTCTGAATAATTTGGAATATCAGATTGACTTGGATTTCCGTTTGTGTTGTTGTATGGTTTAGTTAATGAATAAACACTACCCTCAATAGAAATAAGTTTACTATCTACTTGTACTACGCCTTGTTCACATAAATTTGTCAAGGTTATTTCACTATACATAGTTGGCTTTTGATATGATGTTGTAAATAATACTTTTTCTGCTTCTACGATTAAACCATTTACGGTTACACCACTTGCACCAATAGAATAAGTTGCACCATCTGTCAATCTTTCAATGTTATACTTGATAAGATAAGACCCATCATTCTGTTTATAGCTAGCATTTATATATATAGTTCCGCTTTCTTTTACTAAATCTCCAAAGCTATCATATAAAGAAAATGTTACACGATTAAGCGGTTCATCGTTCTCTTGCATATATTTCAATACTGCACTATAAGAAGACGATTTAATTATTTCATTATTTTTAGGGTTTGTAATTTCAAATGTAGGAGTTGCAAGGCAAAGAACGGGTAAGAAGTCGCTATACGGAGTATTCATATTTGCGGAATAAGTAAGAAAACGATAATAATATGTTTTACCATTTTCAAGTCCGCCATTCTTAACATTCTCGGCAACTTCAGGGTCATATATGTTATCAAAACTATAATATGGTGTATCAGAACCCATATCATTTATATATTTCAAATGAGTTTTATTTACTGTGCTGTCATCAACAATGGTTAAGTCATTTGTGTCCCAGATTTCAAAAAGGTTTCCTGTAATTACTGCGCCATCACTTGTATAAAATTCAAATACAGCCTTTTTTGTTGCATCAATGGGACTTCTCTGAATACCAATAGGTTTAACTGCCATATATTTCCCTCCTTTAATTCAAAATTACTATATTAGAAAAATTATTCATAGGTGCTAAAACTCTAACTGGTGCACCTTTGGATAATATATTTGCACTATTTATTACTGGGACTTTTGTATATTTATTACTACTTACCACAACGCTATATAAGCCCGTGTAAGCCCCTTTATCGTCTTTTTCTCTCTCAACAATAAACCCAGTATATGTCCTATCACAATTAGCCTCTCTAATGGCTCTATCAACATATACCTTTATCCCAGCCATTAGTTGCTCTCTTGCTTGTTCAAAAAGGTTCAAATAAACACCCCTTTGTAAATATGTACTATAATTAAGACGGAATGAGCCATAAGACCCACCCCGTCACAATTATCATTTATTCTTATAAGATTCTTGCCGCATTTTCATAGCAAAATCTTGTAAGTAATTAACGAACTGTTCGCCATTCTGTGTTTCAACATTCAAATTAGATATGTTAATAATGGTAGACAAGTCACGATTATTATTGTTTAATACGCCATTTCCTGCGCCAAAATTACTCTTTGCAAAAGTATTAAGAATACCAGCCAAAGTATTTGTTGCCGCTGCATTTACAACACCAGAACCTTTAGACAACTGGGCAACAGTTCCAGTATTGTATTTACTACCAATAATCATTTCCTCATAAGGACTTTCGCCTACAAGTGCAATTTCATCATTGGCTACATTTGCAACACCACTTGCGTGTTTCTTCTTCTTTTTCTTCTTCTTTGACTTTCTCTTTGGGTTTAGTTTATTAAGCCACTTGTCAATCTGTCTTTGAACCCAGCCACCACTAATAGAACCCTCTGAGTTACCAACTTGAGATGACAAGTCATTAAGACCGTTAATCGCCTTTTCAAATCGCTTAACTTCTTCTTCGGCATCTTTAATAGAGTCCTGAATGTTGATATATTCATACTCAACATCACGCAAGGCGGGAAGAACGCTACTTTTTAAGCCTTTTGTACCGAATATTTTATCTGTGTTAAGATATTTTTTAAGAATGGCATTTTCTTCCATTCTTTCATATATCTTAGAAATATCTTCGACTTCTTTTTTCTGCTTTTCAAGTAAAGCAATTTCCTCATTGTTTTTATCAATGATAGACTGCCATTTATTTATAAGTTTATCATTTGCAATGAGCGCTTCATATTTAGCATCCAAAGAGTCTTTTTGCGTTTCAAGTAGCTCTTTTGCTCTTTCAAGTTCGGCAATAGCGTTTTCTTGTGCTTTTGCACGATTATATTCGTCTAACTCTTTTTGGGCTTCATCAACTGCCGCTTGGTCTGTTCCCCAAGTCCATTGACCGTCTTTGAAAACTTTAACTTTAGTAGATTGAGCTTTCCTAAGATTTTCAAGTTTTTCTTGTAACTCAATAGCATCGTCAACTGCATCGTTAGCTTCTTGTTGAGCAGCTATTTCTTTATCAATAGCATCAATCTTTTTATCAAGAGCTTTTTCCTCTTTTTCTTTTGCTTTTTCAAACTTTTCGGTGCGAACATCTATTTTCTCTTGATACTTGTCGTTCTTTTCTTGGAGTTTATCAATTTTCTCCTCAATACGGTCGATAACAATGGAAAATAATTTTTCCATTTCTTCAGCTTGGTCATTCCAAGCGTCAATGTTATCTTGCAGTTTATCCTTTTGCTTTTCAAGTCTCTTGGTCTGCCTGTCAATTTCATCAGAAAGTTCTTTATTCTTCTTCCTGTTTCTTTCTTTTGCAGTAGTATTCTTGTTGGTAGCAGAAGTATTGCGATGAGTTGCTTTGGTGTTTGTTGTAGTAGCAATAGAAATTTTACTAAAACTTTTAGCCACACTATAATAAGAACCAACGACTGCATTTATTTCTTTTTGCTGGTCTTTTGAAAGAGAAGCAACATCGAGCTTTTTACCTTGTGATGCAGAGGCAGCTGCATATATAGATGCAGTAAAACCTGCCATATCTCCTGCGGCAACTTGAGCGTATTTACTCGTATCGCCGATTTTGCCGTTCATTCCATCTATTGCTCCTTGAGCAAGACCAGATAATTCTGTTGTCTTACCTGTTGCAATAGCAAGGACATCTTTTGCTGCGGCATCTTGTAAATCCGCAATAGCGGCGTTTTTCATCAATTTAGCCATATCTTGTAATGACTGTGAATTGATATTTATTTGTCCATTAGAATCTATTAGAGCAGATAAATATTCAGGCTCTAAAGAAAGTAATTTTTGCAATGTGTCTGCATTAACAGCACCATTTTCATTATATTCTTTATACGCCTTTGTTGCAAGGTCAAGGTCAGAGTTAAGGTCAGATAATGTATCTGACATACTTTTTGCATTTTTTGTTGACTTTTGCGCCGCACTAATCCAATTATAAGCCTCATCTGTGCTCATTTTTTGACTTTTAGCAAAAGCATTAAATTTATCTTCAGTGAGACCTAATTCTGCCGCCATTTCAGCCACTGTTTTTGTGGTTTCTTTTTGTGCTGGCTCCGATTCTTTAATAGCATCTCTTGCTTGCTCTACAATATCTTTATATTGAGAAAGTTTTTCAGGCGCAGCATCATATGCCGCAACCATTGCTTTCATAACCTCAAGGTCTTGTTCTTTTTGTTGCGTTAATTGCCCAATAATAAGACCTGTGGCATCAGCCTGGTCATTTAATTTTTGTTGTTGTGAAGAATTTTCAGTTGCAGCATTTGCATCGTCTTGTAGGGCTTGTTGATGAGCTTTTAGTTTTTCTATGGCTTCATCAATAGAATTAACATTTCCCCATTCTACGGCTTCTTTACCAAATGACGATATTCCCGCAGCCGACATAGATGTTCCTGCCTCACCAGCAGCTCCACCAAGCCAAGAACCCACTGTTTGTCCTGTCAAATTAGTAGAACGACCAAGCGAATCTTTGAAAGCCCCAATATTGCTTCTAAATGTATCTTCAGCTTTACCAGCAGCAACACTTTCAAGTATTTGTTTGTATTTAGTTAAAGATTCGCTTGTCTTTTCGACTTCGCCTCTATACCCTCCCCATATTTCAGGGTTGTTTTTAATAATAGAGTTGAACTCTTCTTGAGTTAAAGAGGTTTTATTTAATTGTTGTTCTAAGTCTTTATATTTATCGGCGGTTTCGGTATATGTTTGTAAGTTACTAATTTGTTGTTGTTGTGCTTGCTCTTGCGCCTGTTGTGCTTTATTGCTCGCCATAACAATCAAACTAATAACAGTTGTTAGAATACCTATTCCAGCCGTTAATGTATCTAATGATAATTTTAACCCGGATGTGGCTACTGTTGCCGTCTCCTCTGCCGCAGCCACTGCTAAAACATTACCTTTATATCCCGCTAAATGAGAAACAACGGAAGGAAGTGATTTTAACAGATTTTGCGCCAAAATTGTTGCTAATTGTTTTAACGGTTGTATCATCGTTGTTATCATAGATGATACTTTTTGTGCTTTAATGGTTATTAAAACACCAACGATTGCTCCTAAGACTGCCTGTAAGTTATTACCATAGTCTATAAATTTTAATATGGAATTAGCGCCGTCAAGCATTTTCTTAGCAAAATCTGCTATGCCACCATCGCCAAGAATAATATTCTCATAAGTTGCTTTCAGATTTGTAATTTTAGCCTGTAAAGACTCCATATATGCAGCGTTTTCCCGAGTGGCAGACCCAGAACTATTTAACGCCGTATTATTTGCATCAATAGCAGTGCTGAAATTTTGCATAACGGCAGACAAAATCTTGTACTGATTAACCCCTGCTAATGTCTTACCAAGAGCAGTTTGTTCAGCAGAAGTCATTTCATCCCACTTAGGTTTGAGTTCTGCAAGAACATCATAGGTAGATTTTAATTCGCCACTACTGTCTTTTACAGTTATCCCATATTTCCCAAGTGCTTCATCTGCCGTTGAAATACGAGAAGCAATAGTATTTAAGCCACGGGCAACCTGTTGTGATTTTCCGTGGAAGATTTCTGTTCCCGCAGTTACGAGACCGATTGTCTCTTCAAAACTATTTCCATATGTATTTAATGCAGCACCAGCGGCTGTCAAACCTTGACCAATATCACCAGATGAAACAGCAAAATTATTGGAGACCTCATTGATAGCATCAATAATATGCGTACTATCTTGCGCTTGTATATTAAACGCTTTCATCTGTGAAGTTAAAACCGCAGAAGCATCAGAGGCGCTTAGCTCCTCGTCTGCAATGTTTTGGTATAACAATTTTTTATATTAAACTAAAAACAATGACTATTCTTATTGATGCTAAAATAATTGACTTAATATTATTTTTTCAAATTTTTTATCCTTCTTGAATTCTTTATATGATACTCTAATCAATTTGATATTGTTTTGTAAACAATAATTTGTTTTTATTTTATCTAAAGCAACTCTTTTTGCAAAAGATTTTTCAACACCATCTTTTCCATAAAAACTATAAAAATGATTTTTATTTTCTTCAAAATGTTGTTCGCCATCAACTTCTATACAACAATTATGTTCAGGCAAATAAAAATCAAATGGCAATGGGAGAATATTTCTACAATCATTAAATCTATATTCTCTTTCAAACTTTATATGATTGTTTTTTAGAAATTCAGCAACAAGTTCCTCATATCTCGACAATGTTTTTCTACAAGTCGGACATTCACTAAGACCATAATATTTCCAAGTGTTAAATTTACACCAATATTGTTCTCCGCATTTACATTTACACAAAATATCGGGCTGATTAAAAGTGCCAATTTTCAAATCTATAATAGCACAATTATAATTATGTAATTTTGCATATAAATTTGCATTATATATAAAATTATCCATATTACAAGAAACAGAAAAAATTTGTGCATTATTTTTAGGAGCGTTAGCCAAATTCATATATACCCTATATCCATTTTTGTCATAACATAAAATATTTGTACGATTATTTTTATATGTATATTCAATAATTTTATATCCATATTTTTCAAATCGTTTTCTAACTTCTTTTTCAGTTAAAATTTTATGATTTTGACTAAAATTATCAAGAGATTTTCTTTTAGTTTCTTCTCTTGTTGTCAATACCGCATCTTCAACCGTATATCCTCTTCTAAGTCTACTGTCAAGCG
>ERZ780149.1026-NODE-1026-length-32753-cov-3.976482_pt1 | contig 32753 bp, 32 predicted proteins | sample MGYA00511367_ERZ780149 | MGnify/ENA primary metagenome ERZ780149 (study PRJEB29588, sample SAMEA2153852) | human gut metagenome | biome: human gut; feature: human-associated habitat; material: faeces | place: Denmark | collected 2008/2010 ... | reverse complement strand
TTGTTGCCCGCAGGGCATCATCTCTATTTAGCCGTAGCGTTGAGCGAAGCGAAATCTACGGAAAAGTGGCGAAGCCGGAGGCGTTTCCCGTCAGGGAATCATCTTGGATTAAACTGATTCTTCGGTGTGGTAAAAAATAACGGGAGTGTATCAATGACGATACACTCCCGTAGATTTTATTGATGAGTCAAATTACTTCATCTTGTCGATGTAGTCGCGAAGAGCCTGGTTGCTGGGGTCAAGTTCGTAAACCTTCTCATAGTATATCTTGGCGGTAGGTATATCCTTTTCCATGATATAGTATGATGCAATCTGGCTGTATGCCTCGTTGTACATGTCGGAACGCTTTGTCTTGTTTTCGGGATCCTTGTCGAGAAGAGCCACAACCTGCTGATAGGTCTGCTCCATTTCGGCAGAAGGCTTGTTGTCATACTTTACAAGCATCATACGTGCCTTGTTGCGCACGGGGATAGGATTATCAGGAACTCTTTCAATAACCTTGTCGATAGTCTCGATAGCCTTTGCGATAACCTCCTGCTTCTCGGGCGAACCTTCCTCAGAAGTTGCTGCTACGTTCTGGTAACGGCTTGCAAGAGTCACAAGGTCGTTAGTCACATAGTCACCTTTGTCAATGAAGTTCTTGAACACTTCAAGCGCTTTCTTGTAGTTTCGTGCACCGCTATATGCCGAGCTTAAAGCCTTGTAGAGGTCAAGTTTGTCGGGGTTGACATTAATAGCCTTCTCATATTCGAAGATGGCGAGAGAGTCCTGTCCGAGTTCCTGAAGCACCTCTGCGTAGGTTGAATAGTCGTTGGAAGTGAACTTAGCCTTTTTCAGAGCGAAAAGCTTCTTTGCCGCCTCAGCTGCGCCGGTGTAATCTTTCATGGCAGCCTTGTCAAGGAAGGCGATACGCTGGAGCTGAAGATTTTCGGGGTCGGAAGCCAAAAGACGGTTAGCGATGGCAAGACTCTGGTCGTAGTGCTGACCGTAGTAGAGAAGTACCGAATAGCGCACCTCATCTTCAACGAAGTGGTTGGGGTTGTTGATATAGTCGCCGTATGCTGCGGCAGCCTTAGCCCACTGGTCGTTTTCGTAATATTTCTCTGCGAGTTCACGCTGACCGAGTGCTGAAGTGGGGCTTTCCTGAAGAAGTTCCTGCAACTTAGCGATAGCATACTCCGGATTTACATTGAAATATGCGTTGGCATATTTTACGTAAGCCTCGGGCAGACCTTTAGAATAGAGGATTGCGTTCTCGTAGTTGGCGGCAGCGTCACCCCATTCCTTCTCGGCAGCCTTGCGGTCGCCACGGAGCACGAAGATAGCGGGCTCTTTCTTGTCAGCCTTGATAGCCTGTGCGTCATATTTCTCAATCTCCTTGGCATACTTTACCGGATCGGCGTTGAAATATGCACGACCGATTGCCGACAGCACACCGGCATCTTTCTTGTTTACTTTCTTTGCTTCATCAAAGTAGCTTTCAGCGGTCTTTGTGTCTCCGTTCATGAGGGCGAGTTCACCAAGACCCACCTTATTATAGGCATAGTCGGGATTTGCTGCAAGACCTTTCTCGAAGTTTTCTTTTGCAGCGGCGAAATCCTTGTCGCGCACGGCGATGGCGCCAAGATAGTAATAGGCGACCGCCTTGTCGGTTGAAGCATCGTTAAGATTACGCTCCAAAAGAGTCTTGGCATTGGCAAACTGGTCAGCCTTGAAATACTCAACTCCGTCTTTATATCCCTGTGCCGAAGCAGTCAATGCTCCTGCTAGGCAAACGGATAACAAAAATTTAAATTTCATGTTTAAAACCTGTTTTGTTATTAATATATTGATTTGATTATTTTGTTTACGTTTGGTTTAATCAGTTTATGTTGACCATACGTGGTTGTACCCTTGCCGGAAGTATTCCGGTACGCTGGATTATCTTCTGTCCGATGGTGCCTGTCACAAATGAGTAGAATCCGTGGGATAGACTTCCGTTGGCAGCGGTCGATATCATGTACATCGAGCGGTAGAGCGGATAGCTTCCGTCGTAGATATAGCCCTGATAAGGCTTGTAGGCGCGGAAATCATCTTTCCCGCTCACCTTAAGCACTTTCACCGACGAGTCAAATTCCGATACCGTGGTATCCTGCTCGTTAAGTGACTTGATGCGCTCCTCACGCGGTAGATCGCGGGTACGCATATCGGCGCTTATCCAGCTTACTCCGATTATGCCTATTGCGTTTTTACGGTGCTGTACCTGGCTGAACACTTCCTGATTGGTGTTCTGGGCAAATACGTTGGCGGCAAATTTCTCACCGTTCAGCACTGAATCGCGCATGTACTGCACGGTGCTTGACCCTTCGTTGTCAAACACTACCTGGATGTCGCTTTTCAGCATACCGGGTCCGAGCTGCGACCATTCTGTAGTCTTGCCGGTGAGTATATCGGCTATTTCACTTACCGAAAGCTGTTCAATCGGGTTTTCAGGATTCACAATCAGCGCGATGGCGTCGACTGCTATGCGGTTTGATCTTACGTGACGGTTCTTTGCCTTGATATACTCTTTTTCCTTCTCGTTAAGATCGCGGGTTATCACGATAAGTTTAGTCTTGAAATCGAGCAGGGAATCGATGCAAGCCTTTTCCGATTCATAGTAGGGGATTATGCTTGCCTTTCCCTTGGTATTGTACTCAAACACATCGATTTCCTGATCCATGATGTTTTCAAAACTTGCGTCACACACTATCGTGGCGATACCGGAGGTGCTGGTGTTGGTCGGCGCCTTGCGACAAGAAATCGCGCCGGCAATCAAAAGTGATGTCAGCGCAATTCCTGTATATTTAAATATGTTTCCTTTCATCTATCGATAATATTTGTCGATTAATATTCATCACCGATATTGCGGTCTATGCCGCTGAACTGGCGATAACCACGCCATACTCCATAGACAATCAGAAGGATTCCTCCTACCCAACGGAGCCATTCCCACGGACCGCTCTCCCATTGGAAAAAGTTGATAAGCAGTAATATACCCATACCTACGTAAATCACGATCATGAATATACCGAAAATGGTTCTCGCGGTATTGCCGCCTTTGTTTGCATTACCTTCCTGGCTCATAATAAAAAGTTTTTTAGTGTTGTCAATCAATAGCGAGGCCTTTCGATGACCTTCTATAAAATTAACACTTTCCTTCATTAATAGTTCGTAATATACATGGTTAGATGTTTATCTCGGAATCTTTGTTAATTCTGAGTTGTAAAGTTAAGTAAAAATTTAGATATGTCACAATGATAAATTCACATATTAAACACAATTAACATCGTGCCGAGAGTTTTTCCACCGATATTTGTTAATTTTGTATCTACAATAACTGATAGAGACCTCCCTATGAATGCTCCACTTGCCGAACGACTCAGACCCCACACCATAGATGAATACATAGGACAGACCCATCTTGTAGGTCCCGGTTCAGTATTGCGTCGCATGATTGACTCGGGAAATGTCACTTCTTTCATACTTTGGGGTCCTCCGGGAGTAGGGAAGACAACACTTGCCAAAATCATTGCCAATACCACTGAATCGCCGTTTTATACGCTAAGTGCCGTACATTCAGGTGTCAAGGAGGTGAGGGAGGTCATGGACCGTTGCAAGGCTGATGCTGCAAGCATGTTCTCAAAAGGGCGGCCGATACTGTTCATTGATGAAATCCACCGTTTCAACAAGGCTCAGCAGGATAGTCTTCTCGGTGCCGTCGAAAGCGGAATTGTCACCTTGATCGGTGCGACCACGGAAAATCCCTCTTTCGAGGTGATACGCCCTTTGCTTTCCCGTGCGCAGGTATATGTATTAAAGCCTCTTGAGGAAGATGACCTCATGACGCTGCTTACACGTGCTATTTCCACTGATGTAGTGCTTAAAAAACGTCATTTCCGCATCGACAGCACCAAGGCATTGTTCCGTTTCGCGGGAGGCGACGGTAGAAAACTGCTTAATATCCTCGACCTCATGGAGCAGTCGGCTATGCCTGATGAAGAGATTGTGATCGATGACCGCACGGTGACAGAGCGTCTTCAGGAAAATCCGCTTGCCTACGATAAGACCGGCGAAATGCACTATGACATAATCTCCGCGTTTATCAAGAGCATACGTGGCAGCGACCCCGATGCCGCTGTCTACTGGCTTGCGAGAATGATAGCCGGTGGCGAGGCTCCGGAATTTATAGCGCGTCGTCTTGTCATACTCGCCGCCGAGGATATCGGTCTCGCCAATCCTAACGCATTACTGCTTGCCAATGCCACCTTTGACGTGATTCACAAAATCGGTTGGCCTGAAGGACGCATCCCGCTTGCCGAGTGCGCGGTGTATCTTGCCTCTTCACCCAAGAGCAATTCGGCATATCTCTCCATTGATGCCGCGCTGGCAAAGGTCAACGAGACGGGTAATCTGCCCGTGCCGCTTCATCTGCGTAATGCCCCGACAAAGTTGATGAAGGATCTTGACTACGGTAAAAATTATAAATACGCTCATGATTACCCCGGAAATTTTGTGCGTCAACAATTTCTTCCCGACGGGCTTGAAGGCGTAACATTCTGGCATCCATGCTCTAATCCTGCCGAAGACCGTCTGAAGGCGACCCAGGAAAGCCGTTGGGGTAAAAAATATTGATTTTTTTCTGTCACAAAATCCCGTCATGCACGTCTACAGAATGTAGAACAATATGGCGACTGACAATTTCAAACATCTCGTATTGACTCACTACGGGTCGATGTATCGCGTGGCATACTCAATATTGCGCGATAGCGATGATGCGCAGGATGCTGTACAGGATGCCGTGGCGGCGATATGGGCGAAACGGTCAATGCTGAGTGATATCGACAACTACGAGTCGTTTTGTGTAAAGACTGTTAAAAACCGCTGCATTGATATGATACGTGCGAGGGCATCGCGTAACGATTCGGCGATGTCTCTGCCTGAAGATGCCGAGAACCCGGTGAATCCGGTGACCGAACTGGAGGCGCGTGACACACTCTCGCTCGTAAAGTCGCTTGTAAACCGGCTGCCGCCATTGCAGCAGGAGGTGCTTCGCCTTCGCTCGGAAGCCGGCTGTGACCTACAGGAAATCGCCGCGATAACGGGTGTGACGCATGATAATGCGCGTACCCTGCTGTCAAGGGCACGACGACGTTTAAAAGATTTATACAACAATATAAAATGAAGTCTGAACATTACGAACTTAAGCAATTACTCAATCTATATTACAGCGGATTGACTACGCCCGATGACGAGATGAGGCTCATTGAGATGTTTGCTTCGATAGACGAGCTGCCGGATGACCTTGCCGCCGACCGTGATATTGTCATGTCGCTTCACCGTGGAACGTGTGTCGACATACCGGATGGCGCTGTAGACAGTGTGAGCCGTCTTATTGACAAACTTGACCGTCAGGACCACCGTTATGCTGTGGGGCGCAAGTTTTTTGCTTTTGCCGGTGTGGCGGCAAGCCTTGCCATCGTGGTCACGTTCATACTGTTTATTGTCAACAGCAGTACACCAAATCCCAATGAGATTACCGATCCGCAGACGGCATACAATGAAACTGAACGCGCACTGATAATGGTGTCGGAAAGTCTGAACAAGACCGACGCATTCATGGACGAGGCAAATCATGTGCTGTCAAAAATCACCTTCATTGACGATAGTCTATTTGAGGATGATGAAGTTTATGATGATTCAATTTATAATGAACTGAACGATGAACAACTTTAGAAAAATCACGTTTGGATTGTTGATGATTGCAATGGCAATCACGGGGTCTGCGCAAAACAAGACCTTTGAAAAGATAGGAGAGCTTCCCGAGGCTCAGTATGCCTATATTTCAGAGTCAATGTTGTCATCCATGGGCTCTATGGTCAATCAGACGCAATTAATGGCATCGGCAATTGACAATCTTAAAAGTGTCGAGATACTGACATGTGAGGTCGCTGACTCGTTTGACCGCATAAGAAAAATGCTTGAACCGTGCACAACCGACCTTCAGCTGCTATCAAAGTTGCGTGACGGCGGCGAGAATATAGAAATATATGGCAAGCGTAATGGTGACAAGCTTTCAAGTCTCCTGCTGATAAAGGTCAAGGATACACCGGAGGTATTATCGGCGATATTCATGACCGGCGACATCGACCCTGACTCTTTAAGGTCGGTATCGCGCACTTCCAACTAAAGCATAACCGATTTAATAATAAATATCATATACAATTTATAACTTCAAAAACGTGATAGGGCAACCCGAGATGGATTGCCCTATTTTTATTAATATCCGAGGAGGCTTAAAATGAGTGGGGTGAGAAGCGCGGTGAACAGTCCGTTCAATGTTAGCCCGAGAGAAGAGAATGCGCCATAACGGTAGCCGACATCCATTGCCGCCGATGTCCCTACGGCATGTGCTGCCGTACCCATCGACAACCCTTGCGCGATAGGGCTCTTTACCCGTGAATATTTCATCATCTTGAAGCCTGCCATACCGCCGAAAATGCCGGTGCATACCACTACTGCGGCTGTCAGTGCCGGAATGCCTCCTACTGTCTGAGCTATTTCCATGGCTATAGGCGTAGTCACTGACTTCGGCGCAAGAGAAAGAATCACTTCCTTTGACGCTCCGAGCAGCTGAGCTACCACAACCACCGATACGACACCGACTACACATCCTGCAAGCTCTGCAAGCAATATCGGGAGCAGCTGTTTTTTGATGGCTTCCAGCTGGCGGTAAAGCGGTACCCCCAGGGCAACGACCGCCGGTTTTAGCCAGAAATCGATATATTCGCCCCCTTCAGCGTATGTATCATAATCGACGCCTGCCGACATCAGGATACATATCAGCACTGCGATGGTGATAAGGATAGGATTTAGAAATGATATCCCGGTGCGTCGCTGCAGAATCTGCGCGGCGACATACACGACAAATGTGAGTGCAATCAAAAAATACTTATTCTCGAGATAGCTCATGACGTGACGATGTTAGACGGCGTACTGTCTGGTGTACCCAGCCTGTCACCGCAAGAATGAAAAATGTACTGATTACCGAGGCTCCTATAATCGGGAGCCATTGCGCCTTTATAAGACCCAGGCAATTCATCAATCCCACTCCGGCAGGAACAAAGAAGAAACCCAGATTCCTGACAAGGAAATCGGAAACCTTGTCGACCCACATTACCCTGACTATGCCTGCTTTCAGGCTACCTGCAAGCAACAGCATACCTATGATGCTTGACGGGATGGGTATGCCGGTGAGCCATACAATCAATTCGCCCAATGCAAGAAATGCAAAGAGCACTGCACATTGAAAAATCATAATACAAAACTTAAAACAATCTTTATTAATCTTTGCTATAACGCTTTATTTTGAGATAATAGTATATGTTGTCAAATTTTTTAATGTAGAAATTCAGGCGCGAGGAAGAACAATCCGAATGACAGCCCTAAATTCCACTTCGTGCCGGGCGTATTGCAATAGTTTACGTATGCCGTGAGATGAGCAAAGGGCAGCGCATACACGGCTGCGAGCTCGCCGAAAAATACCGGGTCGGCAAACCAGTCGCCATACTTGGCTTTTACCATTGTTGCGCGGTTGACATCAGCCGGGATGTCGGGCAAAACTTTACGCCAAGGCATGAAACCATGAAATTCACCACGTAGCTGAAGCATATTCGTGATTTTCCATACCGGCTTTACTCCAACTGTCACATATTGTGGCGCTCGGAGGGAGGAGTTGAAGGAATTGTAGGTAGATGCTGTAGGATGGAACACCGGGAGCATTACCATTGTTGCCGCGTAGTTGTCAAGAAGGCGTCGCGTGGATACTTCTACATTTCCTTCGATACCGAGGGAAATTGACCTGTTCAACGACCAGTAGCGCTCATAGTTCAATGCAAACTGAAACCAGTTTACGCCTTTTTGTTCTTGCTTTAACGACTTGTCGTCTTGTGGAAAGAAACTATAATTGCCATATACACCGAATGCTGAAGCATGAATCATCATGCCGTTAGTGGCATAATTGAGGTCGTTCAGCGTATTATATTCATAGACCCCGCGGAGCTGACCGAGTACATAAGTGGCTCTGTCGCGCTCTGTATCGTTTACCACGAGTCCGTCAAAAAATCGGCTGCTAAGTCTTGCCGCGCCGGCATCAATCTCGAGTTTTCCGCTTCTACCCATAGCCATGCCATAACGTAGCCTGCCAAACAGCTGGGTGTCGGTGACAAGGGTGTTGCCGTCATCGTAGAATATCCTGTCGCTGTCAAACATCTTTTCCCTTGAGATGACTGCCTGTATTTTCAGGTACGATGGAATTGCCGACCGCATGTTCATCTTCATGTCAAGCATCCCCGCCATATAGCTTTGTCCGATCCAGCCGTTGATTGATGTGCTGAGTGAATTGAAGCTAAGCGTATTGTAACCCGCCGACATGAACAGCATCGAATTGGTTGACGAACTGATATATCCTCCAAGACCGACATTGAAATTGTTTTTAACGTCGGCTTTCAGGTCAAGTGCAAAACATCGGGTAGAGTCGTTCCATATCGCGCGGGGCACGAGGTTGCGCAGCTTTCCCGGGGTTATGGCACGATAGTACGCGTCCTTGGCTTGTGCGAGTCCGAATGTGTCACGTTTCCCTTTCGTGAAGATGTATTTCAGGTAGGCATCCTGTGCCGGTGTGCCTCCATGTACATACACCGAATCAAAAACAACGTATGGTGTCTCTGACTTGAATACTGCACGCCGGAGTTCACGGGTATTTTCCGGGATACGCGAAGTGACGCGGCTCTTTATCGAGTCCATCATCTCCATGGCGCAGTCATATCCGATCTGATATATCTGTCGGCACGCAGGGAAGTCAAGTAGACCGAATTGTTGCACCGGTACCTTTAGCTTGATTCCCTCGTCATCGGGAAGAGAGTAATCGTTTTTTTGAATCACCATGTCCTCAATCTGCTGCATGAGATTATTCGGGTCGGGCTTCTTATCAGGCGACGATACATCCACGCCTATCATGATGTCGGGCGCGAAGTCTTCTCTCATCACGTCAACCGGAAAATTATCATATATACCGCCGTCATATACCAGCACTCCATCCATCTCTATCGGCTGAAATACGATCGGGAATGACATGGATGCACGGATTGCATCGCCGAGCGATCCATCACGGCACACAATCTTGTGTTTGTGATATACATCGGATGTGACACAACGGAACGGTACGAAAAGGTTGTTGAAATTTCCGTTGCACTGAGCTGAATATCGTGCGAACAGGTCCATGAACGCGAAATTCATGGGAAGCGGGTTGATAAGGCTCGTCGGCAGGATGTTGTTGGTCTTGGCACTGTCCCGGAGGCTCAGGTTTATGTTGGCAAGCTTAGGAGTAGGCTCTTCGCGCGCATAGTAATATATCCATCGCGGGTCTATGGTGCCGGTCGACCAGTAGCTGAAGCCTTTTGATTCAATCAGCTCCATCATCTCTTCAGGGGTGTAGCCGGCAGCATATAAGCCGCCTACAATGGCACCCATAGAGGTGCCTGCGACATAGTCGATAGGTATGTCGTTGTCTTCTAACGCTTTGATTACTCCGATATGGGCGATGCCTTTGGCACCCCCACCGCTCAGGACCAATCCTACGGATTGCTGCGCGCTTACAACGCCCGTAAAAAACATTGCCGCAATTACAGTGATTATGCGCGGCAGCTTTTTCATCTTCTCAATAGTTGACAGGTTTCGAGCCATCTGAAATGAATGAGTCTTTAAATCCTATAAAGTACAACACTCCATCAAGCCCGATTGTTGAGATACTTTGTCCGGCGGTTGCTTTTACCTTGGGTTTGGCATGGAACGCTATGCCGAGTCCTGCCGTGGTAAGCATAGGAAGATCGTTTGCGCCGTCGCCGACAGCGATGGTCTGTGCGATGTCGATATTTTCGACCTGGGCAAGCAGACGCAACAGCTCTGCCTTGCGGCGTCCGTTGACTATATCGCCGACATATCTTCCCGTCAGCTTTCCGTCTACGATTTCAAGTTCGTTGGCGTACACATAATCGATTCCGAATTTTTGTTTCAGGTAATTGCCGAAATATGTGAATCCGCCTGAAAGTATCGCTGTCTTGAAACCGGCGCGCTTGAGTACTTCCATCATGCGGCTTACTCCTTCTGTCACAGGGAGGTTTTCAGCAATCTCGCGCATCACGCTTTCATCCAGCCCTTTCAGAAGCGCTACGCGTTCACGGAAACTTTCGTCAAAGTCAATCTCGCCTCTCATGGCGCGCTCGGTTATCGCTTTTACCTTTTCTCCTACACCGGCACGTTCGGCAAGCTCATCGATAACCTCGGTCTCAATGAGGGTCGAGTCCATATCGAAGCACACAAGGCGGCGGCAACGCCGGTACATAGTGTCTTGTTGAAGTGATATGTCAAAATCCTCTTCTGCCGACAGTTTCATGAACAGTGACTGCATCTCATTGGCATCGTTGGGATTGCCGCGCACGGAAAATTCCACGCATGCCTTAGTCTTGGCTTCCTCGCCTTCGGAAAGCGGTATGCGTCCGGTCAGTCGCTGGATGCTGTCGATATTGAGGTTCTGATCGGCTATGATACTGGTGACCGCAGCTATCTGACGCGCTGTCAACCGCCTGCCGAGTATGGTTACAATCCATCGGTTTTTGCCTTGTCGTCCTACCCATGCTTCATATTCTTTTACCGACACGGGGGTGAAGCGTATCTGTACGTTCAGCTCCGATGCCTTGAAAAGAAGGTCTTTCATTATATTGCCTGACATGTCGCCGGTAGTCTTGAAAAGTATACCTAACGATAGGGTATGGTGAATATCTGCCTGACCGATGTCAAGTATGGTTGCATCATATTGGGCGAGAATCTCTGTCAACGCCGAGGTCACGCCGGGACGGTCATGTCCCGATATGTTGACGAGTATAAGCTCTAATTCAGACGATTTGCTGTTCATGTGCCGGTTATAGTGATGAATGGTAACGTATAAGCCCCTCCATCGGGGTTTTGATTACAGTGTCGATTTTTGCGTCAAGCGCTGCAGCAGCTTCGTCAAGTACCGGGCGGTAATGGTAGGCGATAGAGCCTACAAAGCTTACCGGGAGCGACCGGTAACGGTCGTACTGCGCTACATTGCGCACAAAGAAAGACTTGAATTCATTAAGCACAAGACGGTGTATTGCCGGCTCTTCGATATTTTTCAGCAGAAACGGTGTGACTGACGCAAGGAAGCGGTTAGGCGACGGCTCCTTATATACACGGCGTATGATTGCCGTGCGCTCAAGATTGTACTCGTCAAGGAAACGGTCGCAGAGTTCACGGGGAAGCTGATGTTTCAATACATCGCCGATCAGATGACGACCAAGCACCGCGCCGCTGCCTTCATCCCCGAGGATGAATCCGAGGGGGCTCACATGGTCTTTTATCTCATGACCGTTGTAGTAACATGAGTTGGAGCCTGTGCCGAGTATGCAGGCGATTCCTTCGTTGTTGCCGAAAAGGGCACGTGCCGCGCCGAGCAGATCGGAGTGAGCCTCGATGGTCGCCACGTTAAGGTTCTGACGTATGGCACGGCGTACGTTACGGCACACCTCGTCATCAATACATCCTGCACCGTAGAAATATACTTCAGTCACTTTTTCTGCAAGATCGCCGAGCTGAAACATCAGTTCGTCATCAAGATATTGAGCGATTTCCTCTTCGGTAAGCATCAATGCGTTAAAACCGGAGGTGAATATTTGTTTTACCGGCTTGTCATAATCGAGAAGACACCATTCGACTTTAGTGCTTCCGCTGTCAGCTATCAGTTTCATCGTTTTGTTACTCTTATTCTAAATGGACTGCAAATTTAATAAATAATAGGTAACTCTTAAAAATTAGTTACAACGAAAGTTTCATGTCATCGGCATTTTGTCACTAAAATGAGTCTTGAGTTTTGTGATGAAGAGTATAATTGTTAATTTTGCAGCGATTTTGTTATTTGAATGAGATAATCATAAGAAAGTTGTCATGTGAAGATTGCTATTTGTCGTAAAATTTTAATATGCTTGATTACATGGCAGGCTATAGTTGGAAAGGTATGAATAATAATATAATAAAAGAGATTGTTTTATCGGGATTCAGTTTTGCGTGTGTGGCCGGAGATGTTTTTGGTAATGAGATGCCTGACAGTATCGCAGGACAGCAACTTATGGAGGTAGTGGTTACAGGGAACTCCGTAAGACAGCGTGTCGGTAATCCGCGTCTGGGCGCTGAGAGACTGGAATTGACCAAAATGGCACAGATACCGTCATTTGCGGGTGAGAACGATATAATCAAATCGATAGCATTGCTTCCCGGTGTACATGGTGAGGGCGACGGAGGCGGTGGATTTGAAGTGCGCGGAGGCAACGCCTCGCAAAATCTTGTACAGCTTGACGGCATCACGCTTTACAATCCATCTCATGTCATGGGCATTTTCTCAACATTCAATGATAACGCTCTTGCCGGTGCCACATTATATAAAGGACCTATTCCGGCTATATATGGAGGAGCTACGTCGTCGGTGCTGGAGACAACGCTTAATGCCGGCGATATGGATTCTTACCACGGGTCGGCGACAATAGGCATACTTGCCGCGAAACTGATGGCGCAGGGACCGATTGTAAAAGACAAACTGTCGTTTGCAGTGACTGCGCGACGCTCTTATGTTGACGCGTTTCTTAAGATGGTCCCTGAATACCGAAGCACGGTTATGAATTTCTACGATGTCACGGCAAAGGTGCGTTATCGTCCGTCGGCGGCTCATCTTGTCGACGCTTCATTTTTTGTGAGCCGTGACAATATGGCGGTAAGTGACCTGATGGGGATGTACTGGGGAAATCTCGGCGCCTCGATAAACTGGACCGCGAAGGCGGCAGCGAAATTCACGTTTATCACGACAGCGGCAATGACACACTTTACACCTAAAATGGAAATGGCGATAATGGATCTTGACCAGACCATGAAGAGTTATATCCACAGTTATTCGTTGAATGAGCGTGTGAGATATGCCTTGACAGAGGGACACAATATTGAGTTTGGAGTGAGGTCGGAGCTGTTTAGGGTGAAGTCGGCGGAGTGGACATTAAATGCTGTAAAGGAGCGTGAAGTAAGGTCGCTTTGGGAAAATTCGGCATGGATAGATTATGCCGGGTCATTCGGGCCGAGATTTGATGTGTCGGCGGGTGTACGTTTTACTGTGCTGTCGGCGATGTCGGGCGATCGTTTCCACGATTTCATGACATCTGTCGATGCTGCAAACCAGTTTGACGGCAAGACATATTTTGAGGTCGAGCCCCGTATAAGTCTGAAATATAATATTACCACGTTGCATAATGTCAAGGTTGGTTTTGGAATCGCTACTCAGGGTCTTCATGCAATACGTTCGAGTGCGACATCTTTTCCGTTTGACCGTTATGCACTCACTTCGGCAGTCGTAAAACCGGAACGCGCGCTACAGTATGGGCTCGGTTACTGCGGCATGACTGAAAGTGGTGGTTATGACTGGTCGGTTGAGGGGTATTATAAGAATATTAATAATGTGTATGACTATAAAGATGGTCGTACTTCATTTTCCGATGTTGTGCTTGAAAATATCATACTTGGCGGCAAGGGACGCAGTTACGGGGCAGAATTCATGTTGCGTAAAAATACCGGAACGGTTACCGGTTGGGTGGCTTACACCATATCGCGCACAGAGACACGCATACCGGGCATCAACGACGGGCAATGGTACAATGCCACCAACGACCGTCGTCATGACTTTTCCGTGACGGCAATATGGCATCTTTCCGACAAATGGGATTTATCAGGGTCGTGGATATACTCATCGGGTCAGCCTTTGACGGCTCCCGATGTGAAATATGAGGTGGCAGGGGAGACCTGTTACTATTATTCGAAGCGCAATGCCTACAAGACTCCGGCGACACACCGACTCGACCTGGCGGCTACATATACCCACACCGGTAGAAAATTCACCTATCAATGGGCATTTGGAATCTTTAATGCCTATTGCCGTTACAATCCATACGTGATATATTTCGAGGATGACCCGACGAAGCCATCCGGCACGCGGGCTGTACAGCAGTCTATGTACGGGCTTGTTCCTTCTGTTTCATATACACTTAAATTCTGAACACGATTATGAAAATATATAATCAGATTCTTGCAGCGATATTGATGACGGGGTTGACGGGATGTGAGAAAGAGCTTGATTTCAAGTATCATGACATAGACCCTATTGTGGTGATTGAAGGTGAACTCACACCCGAGGGCGCCAAGGTAGGCATCACCATGACTACGCCCATGGATGAGCCGATGGACCGCACTCACCTTACGGATGCCACGGTCAGGATTGAGGATATTACCGAGGGGATTACGTACAATCTTTCTGTTGATGAAGAAGGTTTTTTCCGTAACCCGACTCCGGGAATCGCCGGACATAATTATCGCCTGACAGTGAACCGTGGAGAGTGCCGCTATGAGGCTGAAGCTACATTTTATCCTCCGGTGAAAATCGTGAGCCTTGAATTTAACTGGATAAAGATGCCCTACGACCATGTAGCCGTGCTTCAGGGTAAGTTTACCGATAATCCCGATTCCCGTGATTTTTATTGGGTCAAACTGTATCGCAACGGAGAGATTTACCAATGGGGTGAAATGGATGACCGCGGGGCGGTTGACGGCAACGCAACCTATTTTACCATGACGACACGTATGGATACCGATGAAGAGGAAGATGACACGGTGTTGTATGATGGCGACGTGATGACTGCTACCGTATGCCCGATTTCACAGGCGATGCATGATTATCTTGAAGCGCTGCAAAACGACAGCAATGGACCGGCAATGTTTTCAGGTGACAAATGTCTGGGGTATTTCATTGCGTCATCGCCTGTCTCGCATTCGGTGGTCTTTCATCCCGATGAGATTCCGGAATATAAATGACGCCTAAAGCATCGCTATAACGCTTTGCGATAGGGAAAATAAATAGCAGGATGATGGATAAGGAAATCTAAATCTCTTGCTTAGAGATACTAAGATTGCACAAAGTTACAAAAAAATTCGATAAACCCGCGGTTTATCGAATTTTTATTAATATTATTAATCGCCATTAACAAGCGTAATTACCGTATAAATCAGCTATTGTTTAGCTAATTTAGCTAAACGGCATTGATATCCAACAAGATACAGAGGGTAATATCTCTAAGCAAGAGAGCGTACTTGTGAATCAGCTGGACTGAATGGTTCAGTTTTCGGAAGTTTGGCAAATAGATTATGCGTATGTGCTTGAAAAACAGACGATAATTTATAGTCGAGCCAACTAAGAGAATACTCTAAAATCTATGATTGATTCAAATCCCGTTTACGAATCGATAAACTGGTATGTATTGAATCATATCGCGACTACCCCTGCCCGAAACAGTGCGCAACGCACAGTCGACCGCTTTAACGACGCGGAGCAACTCGACCTTCAGCTGTTTGCCCCTTCGTATGTAGTAAGGGAAGAAAAGGATGGGGTAGTGTCGATGAAACGCATGCACCTTACCTTTCACTACGTATTTCTACGTGGTAAGCTCAGTGACATCAAGCGGTTATGCAGGATGGAAAACGGATTTTCATTCCTCTTGAACCGGAGCGGGGGAGCGCGGTATGCGATAATTGACGATGCCACGATGCGCAGTTTCCAGATTATAGCCAAGGCATACGAAAACGAGCTGCCATATTATTCGCTTGAAGATATTGATCTTGAAGCGGGTGACCTGGTCGAGGTGGTCAACGGTGATTTTCCCGGACTCGTCGGCACATTCATTCCGCGCCTGAAAAGCAACACGGGCAATATCGTGCTTCGGGTCGACCAGAATCTCGGCACTGTGGCATATAATATAAAGGTGTCTGATGTCAGGGTACTTGAATTTGCCCGCGACTCGCGGCGCGTCTACGACCAGATTGACGCGTTTGTGCCCAGGTTGCTGAAAGCGTTGCGGGCACATCACGATTCACAACGCCTGTCGGCATCTCTGATTTCACAGCTGTCGGTATTTTGCCGACGGTTTGAAGTGGTGAAACTCAACAATCCGAAACTTGAGGCAAAACTCTACGCCCTCTTGAGCGTGGCAAACTCGATATTAGGCAACATGGAGGAGTCATACCGCTTCCGCGACCTCTACGAGCGCCGTCGACAGTCGCTGACCAATCCGGTGACGATTGCCCTCGTGACGCTACTTTTCGCTGTCAACGACCGCGACCACGCCATGCTTCGCGACGGCAACACGCTCATCGGCGCCATCACAGCTACATCAGCTCTTCAACGGTCGCTCGCCGAAGAATACAATTACTATCTCTCACGATGACAGAAATTTCCCGGATTGACTTCTCTGACGCGACCGCCGTCAGGGACAGCGCAGTGCAGCTCTTCACCGAGGCAAACGACCGCCGCTTCTTCATCAACGAAGACATCTCCTCGCCACAGCGCGCCGCAATCCGGCGCATGGCGCGCCAATGGGTCGCCCGCGCCTGCCGCACTCTCCCAGCGATGTCCCGCGCCGAAGCCCACACCCTCCTCCCTCTCTACGACCTCATCCACCGCATCGCCTACGGCTCCCCCGCCACCACTCTGGAATAATTGTGGCAGATTATCTAGCTTGTATGGTAAAGCATTGTATGCACATTAAAAATATTATTATGTCATAATATGAAAAATGAGATATTTGTACCAGGGCGATTGTGTCTGTTCGGGGAACATAGTGACTGGGCGGGAAAATACCGCACCATGAATGCCGACATCGAGCCGGGAGCAGCAATAGTTACCGGCACAGAACAAGGCATCACAGCCGTTATAGAAAAGTCAGACAAGTTTGAGATGCACTCCACTGCACCTGAGATTGCGGATGTGTGGACAGACTTTTCTTGCCCGATGAATGCTGAGACGCTTAAAGATATCGCACATTCAGGTTCTTTTTTCTCATATTGTGCAGGCGTTGCAAGCTATATGCTTGAATGGTATAATGTCGGTGGTGTCAAAATCACCCTCACTTCCATGACGCTGCCCATGAAGAGCGGGCTCTCTTCAAGTGCCGCAATATGTGTGCTGGTAACTCGTGCGTTTAATCAACTATATGGCTTGAATCTAAGCACACTTGGCGAAATGAATATCGCATATTGGGGCGAACTGCGTACTGCTTCACGTTGCGGAAGGCTTGACCAGGCATGTGCTTTTGGTGTGAGACCCGTTCTTATGAAGTTTGACGGTGAAGAAATCACCGTCGACCGCCTCAGCGTAAAAAAGACACTTTATTGGGTATTCGCAGATTTGTGCGCTGAAAAGGATACGATACAGATTCTTAAAGACCTGAACAAAGGCTTCCCATTTGCCGATAATGAAAAGGAGCAACAGATTCAGGCAGCATTAGGCAAGGACAATATAGAGATAACCTCAAAAGCCATAGAGTATATCAGGGAAGGCAAGCTTGAAGAACTTGGGGAGTTGATGAACCACGCCCAGAAAATATTTGACGAAAAGGTAGCCCCTATGTGTCCGTCCCAGCTTACATCCCCGGTATTACACCGGACTCTAAACGATGAGAACATCAAATCCCTTACACTCGGAGGCAAGGGAGTAGGCTCACAAGGAGATGGATCCATACAATTTCTTGCCAAAGATGAGGCGAGCCAGTCTAAACTCATGGACTATCTCCGCACTCTCGGTATGCGACCGTTCAAGCTCACCATCGCACCGCGTTACACAATCCGCAAGGCGGTGATTCCGGTAGCAGGTTTCGGTACAAGGCTCTATCCGACAACACGTTTCCTTAAAAAGGACTTTTTCCCGATTGTGGATAAAGACGGAATGGTAAAACCCGTAATCCTGATACTGCTTGAAGAGCTGATAAGCAGCGGCATAGAGGAAATCTGCATCATAATTGGCAGTGAAGAGGAGCGCGAACAATATCGTGATTTTTTTGAGAGACCGTTAACCGATGAACATTTCGGCAAACTAAAACCCGAATTACGCGCATACGAGGAAAAAATACACCGTATCGGCACACATTTGAAGTTTGTCTATCAGAATGAGAAACGCGGTTTTGGACATGCCGTGTATCAGTCCGTTGAATTTGCTGCCGGAGAGCCGGTGTTGTTATTGCTCGGAGATACAATATACCGCTCAAACACCAGCAAGTCGTGCACACAGCAATTCATAGAGGCATTCGAGAAATTCAACTGCACGATGGTGTCGATACATGCTATTCCACTTGAGGATGTGTCACACTACGGCATACTTTCAGGTCACTGGGATACTAACAGGGAAAAATACCTTCACGTTGAGACGTTTGTTGAAAAGCCGACAATGGCTTATGCCGAGGACAATCTTGGGGTTAAGACAAAAGACGGCGATAAAAAATACTTTTCCGTATTCGGACAATATATCATCACTCCGGAAGTCTACGCCCAGTTGAAAAAAGATGTTGACGCAACAGACGATTCCACTAAAGAAATCGAACTCACCTCAGCAATTGATGCGGTCCGACAAACATCGGGTCTCATAGGGGCAATCCTTGACGGAAAGATGTACGATATGGGCAAACCCGATGCATTCCAAGAGTGTGTCGCTCAATTCGCATAAACAAATTATAACATAGATAGATATAGATATGAAAATCGCAATCGTAGGAACCGGTTATGTCGGCCTCGTTTCAGGTGCTTGTTTCTCAGAAATGGGAATTGAAGTGACATGTGTGGATATTGATGAACGGAAAATATCTAAGCTTCTCAATGGAGAAATACCAATATACGAGCCGGGGTTGGAAGAACTCGTAAAGCGCAATGTCGAGGCAGGACGCCTGCATTTCACCACTGACCTGACTACCTGTCTTGATGATGTTGAGGTCGTGTTCTCAGCAGTCGGCACACCTCCCGATGAGGATGGATCCGCCGACCTGAAATACGTACTTGAAGTGGCGCGCACATTTGGTCGCAACATAAAGAAATACACCATACTTGTAACAAAGTCCACTGTCCCGGTCGGAACCGCCAAGAAAGTCAAGGCGGCGATTTTGGAAGAACTCGAAAAGCGTGGTGAAAATGTTGATTTCGAGGTTGCCTCTAATCCGGAATTCCTTAAAGAGGGAGCTGCGATAAAAGATTTCATGTCACCTGACCGCGTAGTTGTCGGTGTAGAGTCAGAGAGGGCACAAAAGGTGATGACCAAGCTCTACCGACCATTCCTGATGAATAATTTCCGTGTATATTTCATGGACGTGCCATCAGCCGAAATGACAAAATATGCTGCAAATGCGATGCTCGCAACACGCATATCGTTCATGAACGACATCGCCAACCTGTGTGAGCTGGTAGGAGCAAATGTCGACAATGTGCGCAAGGGCATAGGCACCGATGACCGTATCGGCAAACGCTTCCTATACGCCGGCTGCGGCTATGGCGGCTCATGCTTCCCGAAAGATGTGAAAGCCCTTGTCCACACCGGACTTGAAAACGGTTATCATCTCCGGGTGATTGAAGCGGTTGAAGAAGTCAACGAAAGTCAAAAACATATAGTATTCGATAAACTCAAGACTGCCTTCAATGGCGACCTGAAGGGGAAAAGAATCGCCGTCTGGGGTCTTGCCTTCAAACCAGAGACCGATGACATGCGCGAAGCACCGGCACTCGTCATAATCGATGAACTTTTGAAAGCAGGTGCAGAGGTCATCGTGTATGACCCGATTGCCATGGATGAGTGTCGTCGGCGAATTGGCGACGTTGTCGCTTATGCAAAAGATATGTATGAAGCTGTAATTGATGCCGATGCCATAGCCCTCGTGACTGAATGGAAACTTTTCCGCATGCCGTCATGGGCAATCATCCACAAGGCGATGAAAGGCAAGGTCATAGTCGATGGTCGTAATATCTACGACGGCGACGAGCTAAAGGAGATAGGGTTCAAGTATTCACGTATCGGACAGAAATAAACAGCCGCTATGTCAAGAATTTTAGTTACCGGCGGAGCCGGTTTCATCGGATCACATTTGTGTGACCGGCTTATCAGTGAAGGCAATGATGTCATCTGCCTTGACAATTTTTTCACTGGTAACAAAGACAATATCCGTCATCTAATCGGAAATGACCATTTTGAGCTTGTGCATCACGATGTCACATTTCCTTATTACGCAGAGATTGACCAGATATACAATCTTGCATGTCCGGCATCACCGCCACACTATCAGCATGATGCCATCCAGACAATCAAGACCTCGGTAATGGGTGCGATAAACATGCTTGGACTTGCCAAGCGTGTAAACGCAAAAATACTCCAGGCATCTACAAGCGAGGTGTATGGCGACCCCGCCGTTCATCCACAGGTGGAAAGTTATTGGGGCAACGTGAATCCGATAGGCATCAGAAGCTGTTACGATGAAGGGAAGCGATGCGCCGAAACTCTTTTCATGGATTACCACCGCCAGAATAATGTAAGAATCAAGATTATCCGCATTTTTAACACTTATGGTCCACGCATGGACCCGAACGACGGACGTGTGGTGTCAAACTTCATCGTTCAGGCACTCAAAAACGAGCCTATAACCATATATGGTGACGGTAGTCAGACACGCAGCTTCCAGTATGTCGACGATCTCGTCGAGGCAATGACACGGATGATGGCAACAAACGACGATATTATCGGACCTGTAAACACCGGAAATCCCGGGGAATTTACAATGCTTGAACTTGCCGACAAAATAATTGAACTGACCGGTTCACGCTCTTCCATCGTATTTCGCGAACTCCCCGGAGATGACCCCAAGCAGCGGAAACCCGACATCCGTTACGCCAAGGAAATCCTCAACGGATGGCAACCGCTCGTCAAGCTCGACGAAGGATTGACAAAAACAATCGAGTATTTCGACAATCTCCTGAAACGATAATGCCGAGCACAACTAACGGAGTCATCTGGAGCGCGATTGAGCGGTTTTCCGTTCAAGGCGTCTCGTTCCTGCTGAGTATTGTCATTGCCCGCCTCGTAACTCCGGGTGAATATGGGCTTATAGCCATGCTTGCAATATTCATGGCTATAGCCCAGACATTCATTGACAGCGGATTCGGTAATGCCTTAATTCAGAAAAAAGACAGGGACGAGGTTGACTACTCGACTGTATTTTATTTCAATATCGCGGTATCTTCCATTTTGTATGTGGTTTTGTATTTCTGCGCCCCGTTGATTTCTCGCTTTTATAACGAGCCTGAGTTAACCGCCGTCACGCGATGGATAGGTCTGAATCTCATCTTCATTAGCTTTTCCACCGTCCAGCGAACCCGGCTCAACATTGACCTCAATTTCAAGCTACAGGCAAAAATTTCTCTCGCTGCGGTAATAATAAGTGGATTGGTCGGAATTGCGCTTGCATATCATGGTTTTGGAGTCTGGGCTCTCGTATTCCAAAGCCTTTCCAACAATCTGTTAGCTACCATTTTACTTTGGATTTCAGCTAAATGGCATCCTTTGCTGACTTTTTCAGTCAGTTCATTCAAACGGTTGTTCTCGTTTGGCTCGAAACTGCTTGCTTCAGGATTGCTGCACACCATTTATCTCAATTTATATAGTCTTGTAATCGGTAAGTTTTACAATGCCGCCGATGTCGGGTTTTATAACCGTGCATATACAATCTCACAATATCCATCCACCAATATTGTGATGATAATGACGCGTGCCATGTATCCGGTGCAATGTGCTCATCAAGATGACGATCAATGGCTTGTGAATAACTTTCTGAGTTATCTTCGTATGGCTTGCTTCATTGTCTTTCCGTTGATGACCCTTCTTGCCGTCATAGCAAAGCCTTTGGTGCTCATTGTATTGACTGAAAAATGGTTACCTGCCGCCGAACTCATTTCAATACTCTCCCTCGCTTATATGTGGTATCCGGTCATGGTTATTAATAACCAGATACTTAATGTAAAAGGCCGTTCCGACTTATTTCTGAAAGCTGAGATTATAAAAAAAATAGTTGCCGTGGCTATACTTTGTGCGACACTCCCTTTTGGTATCCAATGGCTTTGTTGGGGTGTGTTGATTTATAATATTTTTGACATGGTGCTTATAATCGCTTTTTCCAGGAAACTGATTGATGTAGGTTATATCTTACAGATTAAATCATTGCTGTCATTACTTATGCTAACCTTTTTATCCGCGACAATAAGTTATTTTCCCTATATTTTGCCTCTTAATCCATATATTCATATCTCCTCGTCCGTATTAATTTTTGTGTCGATTTTTTTCAGTGGTGCCTATATTCTGAAATTTAAAGAAATCAAGCAATTTAAACAAATCTTTAATAGTCAATCATTGTCATGAATAAGCCGTTGATTACGATAGCGATGCCGGTATATAATGTTGAAAAGTATGTTGAACGAGCACTACTTTCTGCATTAAATCAGAGTTATGATAATCTTGAAATTTTAGTAATAGATGATAAGGGAGCTGACAAGAGTATGGAAATAGTCAGCAAAATAATGTCATCTCATCCTGAAGGTAATAATGTCCGCATTATTGACCATGTAGTCAATAGGGGGACGGGAGCAACGAAGAATTCAGCCATTGACAATGCTCGTGGAGAATATCTTTTCTTCATGGATAGCGATGATTATATCACGTCTCAATGCATTGAGTTATTATACAATGCAATTTATAATAATGATGCTGAAATGGTAATCGGGAGTTTTATGCACTTTTCGATTGATAGCAATTCGGAATATCCCCATTTATGCTCAAATCGGACTTTTATTGGAGAAGATGCTTATGAGGATTTTTATAATTCCAAATCATATTTTGTTCAGACGTGGAATAAGCTATATAAATTGAGCTTATTGCGAGAAAACAAAGTCTATTGTATCCCGTCAAATACTAATGAAGATGTCTTTTTTAGCTTTCAGCTTTTACATAAGGTAAGAAAAATCGTCTGCATAGATGATATTACTTATTATTATGCTGTTGGTGGAATTAATTCTGTCACATACAACATGAGAAAGAATATTGTTGACTCCAAAAGAATCAAACAATATATTGGAATTTTATCGACAATGGCTGAAATGATACAAAATAAGTCAGATGTACCGAGAATTAAGTACTTTCTGCATGTGAAATCATTCTTAATTAGAGATATTGCCCGGAGTACTAATACGACTACCGAAGAAAAAGAGAACTATTTAAAACTTATCCCAGCTTTTGAACATTTGAACAATCCGGATATAATTAAAATGTTGCCCGCCAGTGTAAGGAAATACCTCGCAGATAATCCGATTAAGGTAGCTCGTTTGGAAAGAATCTCTAATTTCCCAATAAATTGCTTACGCAAGATGAAGAAATTTCTTAAAATGCTAATCGGCAAGTAGAATCTCGACTATATTTTAAAGATACTTTTTCAACGATAAAATGAAATTAGCAATTTGTGTCATAGCTTATAATCGAGTAAACTCCTTGAGGAGGGTTCTCGAAAATTTGAACTCGGCGATATACGACAATGACAATGTTGATTTAATTATAAGTATTGATTACAGTGGTATTGATGATGTTAAGAGAGTTGCCGAAGAATATAAATGGGATTTTGGTAGAAAGCGAGTTATAGCATACGAATCAAATTTAGGACTTCGGGCTCATGTATTGAAATGTGGAGACTTTACCCAAGAATATGATGGCTTAATTGTATTAGAGGACGATATATATGTTAGTAAGTCTTTCTATTTATATGCTAAGGCAGCCGTGGCAGAATACTGTAACGATGAACGTATAGCCGGTATCAGCTTATATTCTTTCAGCTCAAATTATCATAATTGGTTACCATTTACCCCGATTCGCTCTGACAGTGATGTATATTTGATGCAGAATGCACAATCCTGGGGACAAGTGTGGATGAAAACGCAATGGCAGATGTTCAAGGAATGGTATCTGGATAACAATAGTGATTTCACTGAAATGCCTCATTTGCCTAAGTCTATTTGCGGTTGGAAAAAATCATGGCTTAAATATCATACACGATATTGTATCGAAAACAACAAATATTTTGTTTACCCATACATTGCTCTAACTACTTGTTTCAGTGACGTTGGAGAGCATACCTCGGAAATTAGTACATTGGTACAAGTGCCAATTTTAAATGGTATTAAAAGATCCTATAAGTTTGACCCTACTATAAAATACGATGCATTCTTTGAAAATATGGATATTCCAGGAGCGTTGAACATGGAGTCTCAAGATGTGTGTGTCGACTTATATGGAGAAAAACAAAATAGACTCAAGTGTCGGTATTGGTTGACATTAAGTCGTCAAAGATATAAGGTAGTGAAAACATTTGCATTACAGCTTAAGCCTATGGATCAAAATGTGATTGATGACATAGACGGCAATGAAATTATTTTGTATGACACGTCAGTTGAAGAATCTCAGAAAGGCAGAGATTTGAAAACTGAGTTCTACAGATATATCTATAATAAACGAAGAAACATAAGGGAGGATTTATACATATTGAGTACGGAGATTATAAAAAGAATCTTTCGCTGAAAATACATTACATAGCGTTCGCTATATAATATCTCTTGTCCGTAGATATGAATTAATATGATGTTGAGACGGATTGCTAAATACCTGATTCTGAAATGGGAATGGAGGGATAAGGTGAAGTTTGATTTCAGTTGCAATATAGGGTTGCACTCAAATTTTGAGGGGATGAATCAGATTCATCCACGTGCATCTTTTGATGGAGAGTTGGGGTTTGGCTCATATATTGGGCCGGAGAGTGTGATAAACGGTAGAATTGGTAGATTTACTTCCATTGCTCCGCAAGTAAGATGTAATGTCGGACGTCATCCATATACTTATCCCTATGTCACGACTGCTCCGTGCTTTTTTTCATTGAATCCTAATCATTCTCAAAATGGCAGCACTTTCGCAACGAGTCAAGAGTATGACGAACTGGCTTATGCTGACAAAGAAAAAAGATATGTAATCAGTGTCGGAAATGACTGTTGGATAGGAGAGGGCGCATTTATCGTGGGTGGAATCGAGATTGCTGATGGTGCAGTAGTGTTGGCTCACGCTGTCGTGACAAAAAATGTCCCTCCTTACGCCATTGTAGGTGGAGTGCCCGCAAAAATTATCGGCTACCGCTATTCTGAAGATGATATTAATTTCCTGCTCAGGATAAAGTGGTGGAATAATTCATTGACATGGTTTGAAGCCAACTGGCATCTACTAAATGATTTTGACAAGCTAAAGCAATATTATGAATCTAAAAATGCTGATTAGAAAGGGTCTACGGGTCTATCCATTTGTCAGGACTAAATCATATATCGGTATAAATCGTATCTTATTCAGACTGTTCGGTGTAAAAGCCGGGAAAAACCTCCGCGTATTTGACCGCTTTTATCTGACAATGCATCCCGGCGCGTCATTAACTATTGGTGATAACTTTACCTTTTCTTCCGGCGACGGCATCAATCCACTGTGCAGGAATCTGAGAGGCAAAATTTTTATTGACAATAATGCTTCCATTGTAATTGGAAATAATGTCGGGATTAGCTCGGCATGTCTATGGGCAAAGGAGCGAATCACAATCGGTGATAAAGTTAAAATAGGTGGTGACTGTATTCTTATGGATACTGATGCCCATAATCTTGACTATCAGGTTAGAAATGGCGGTGAAACAGACGAAAATGGTATTTCGATTGATACTCTTTCTGCTAATTCCTCGCCCATAGTTATAGAGAACGATGTATTGATTGGTACACGTTGCATCATATTGAAAGGTGTCACCCTAGGCGCTCGGAGTATAATCGCAGCCGGGAGTGTAGTCACAAAGTCAATTCCTGCCGACTGCATTGCTGGTGGTAATCCTTGCAAAGTAATAAGATACATAAATGGGAAATAATAAGTTGAAGATATCTGTTGTTACTGTGAGCTATAATGCCGCAGAAACAATCGAAGAGACGATACAGTCTGTTGTTAATCAGACCTATGACAATATAGAGTATATTATCATTGATGGAGGCTCGACCGATGGAACCCTTGACATCATTAAAAAGTATGCTGATCGTCTTGCCTACTGGGTAAGTGAACCGGATAATGGCATCTATGATGCCATGAACAAGGGTATTGCTGTTGCATCAGGAGATTACATCAACTTCATGAATGCGGGAGATAAGTTTATTAATTCAAAAATTGTAGACTTATTATCAAAACAGATTGTAGAATCAGATGATGTCATATATGGAAATTGGAAAATAGATGATTATTCTAATAAAATTAGATACCCTCGGAATCTCAATAATATGAAATTTGGCAGTTGTTTATGCCATCAATCTACATTTACAAAAACTTCTTTACTTAAATTACGAGGATATGATACCAGTTATCGAATTGCTGCCGATTATGAGAAAGCTTGCTCTCTATATACTCAAGGATATAAGTTTAAATATATCAATGAAGTGATTGCAGATTATTCGATAGATGGGGTTTCTGATATCCAGACCATGTTGTCGTTATATGAGGCTAAAATTATTTCAAATAAATATTTCACGTCTGATTTTACGAACATATATTTTTTATATTCTAAAAGTAAAGCAAAAATGAAAGCTTTACTAAAGAAAATGGTTGGAATGAATTTGTTCACAAAGATTCGTTACTTAATAAAGTAATTTATGCTTAAAAGATCTCATATCGAATTATGTTTATATAAAATCTTCTTAATAAATCACCATTTTAAACGATATATTATGGAGTTAGATTAGATATTCTATATTGACAAATCATTTGTGATTTTCTCTAAAAGAAACATTATATGACCTTTTTCGTTATTATATTTGTCATATTAATAATACATTTCTCTTTTTTCCTTCAGTTATATATTACGGGAAGCACCCAAATTTCTTTTTTCGGTTGGGTTTCAGAGTTTAATTACCCAATTGAAATTGCAAATAAAAGTTTATTATATATTGTAATATGTACAATCGCACTATGCATAGGATATTTTACCAAAAGGAAATCAAATAGATCATGTCTTTTGCAATCTAATTATATATATGAAGGAGCAAGATTACATAAAATAAGAACTCTATTTAAAATCACGGTTGTCTTCCAAATTTTGGTGGCTTTAACCGTAATAATAAAGGGTCATGGGGTATATAATAGAATGGCAGAGATAAGAGAATCGATGAATTTTTTATTCGAGCTTAGGATTTTTCCTCTGATTTTATTTACTTACATCGTGCAATTTATTGATAGGCAGAACTATAAAAAATTTGAATCTGAAATTTTTTTGTTCACGGTATTATTTTTCTTATTTCTAATCATACAAGCGAGGTCACTTATATTTGAATGTGGCTGCATATTAGCCTATTACTATTTAAAGCGACATAAGAATAAGGTGAAATTTAAATATATTGTAATTCTATATTTAATTTCTATATTGCCAAATATCATTGTACTGGGCAGATTGTCATCCGAACAAAGCAATTTAATGAATATAGAAACATGGAAAAATATATTCACCTATGAATATACCATATTATTTAATAGTATTGTGGGAGAAGTTATCGCAAATACTAAGGAATATTTATATGGAGGTTCAATCTTTTCATCGTTTGGATTACTATTACCTTCTTTTATTAGGGATTTCCTTGGAATCGCCATGGATAAAAGTTATATCGGACAAATCGCGAGAAATGCTGGTGTATATGGCGGAGGATTTTCTCTTTTTGCGGAAATGTATCTGAATTTCGGTTGGTTCTCCCCTGCCATATTTCTTATGATTGGATACTTTTTGGCGCGTCAAGATAATATGTGGTTCAATAAGCCACAGATATCGATTTATTCATGTTCCGTACCTATCATATATTCATATATAATATTGGGAATGAGGAATGATATGGGAGTATTGGTAAAGCAAATTATTCAACTATATATAGTTATTTACCTAATAAGACTTTTGGTAAGAACAAAATTTTGCAAAAATGAAATTATTACTGGATAACGTCATATTTCAATTACAGAAAATAGGTGGCATTTCTATTTATTGGAAAGAATTATTAAAAAGAGCCATATCTGATTCGGAAGTTGAATTACAATTTATTCCGGAAAATAGAGAGATTGACAACTATATTTATAAAGAACTCCTTAGTGAGATTCCTGAATTATTGAATATTCCAACCATTAAATCCTGGATTAATCATAGATATTTGCCATTAATTCCGATGAATTTGCAATCTAATGTGGTATTTCATTCGAGTTATTATCGACCATTATGGAATAATAAGGCAAAGAAAGTGCTTACAGTTCATGATTTTATCTATGAACATTTTGATCATGGTTTGAAAAAAGGTGTCCATTCTTTCCAGAAAGCAGCCGCACTATTGAATGCAGACATTGTGATATGTATTTCGGAGAATACAAAACAAGATTTGATTAAGCTTTATCCGAAATTTAGTGAAAAAGATATCCGCATAATTTATAATGGTGTAAGTAGTGGATATTTCCCTATAAAAGAGAATAAATTGGACAAACAAAATGCTAGACCCTATCTATTGGTTGTTGGGAATAGAGTAGGCTGCAAAAATTTTGGTGCCACAATGGATGCCTATATAAATTATTTAGCGGCTGATTATGATTTAATAATTGTGGGAAAGCCTTTGAATGAGGATGAACGTGGAACACTTAAAGGAACTCTAAATCAAATAAAAGTACTAACAGGAGTTTCGGAAGACAAACTTAATCGTCTTTACAATGATGCTCATGCGCTAATTTTCCCATCTACATACGAAGGGTTTGGCATTCCGATAATCGAAGCCATGAAGGCTGGGTGTCCGGTGATAACAACGAAAGAATCTTGTATAAAAGAAGTTGCCGGAGATGGCGGAGTGTACATGGATTCTCTGGATGCAAAAGGCATAATAGATGCTCTAAAAAGGATTGATAATCCTCAATATCGTAAAGAAAGAATTAATAGTGGGTTAATCCACAGCTCTCAATTTTCTTGGGATAAAACATACGAGAAAGTAAAAAATATATATAGAGAACTGTATCATGGTTGATATCTCGGTAATCATTCTAACTTACAATGAAGAACTTCATATTGCCCGTTGCTTAGAGAATGTACGTAAAATTGCAAAGAAAATCTATATTGTTGATTGCTATTCAACCGACCGCACTCAGCAAATAGCTAGAGAATACGGCGCAATAGTGACGGAACATAAATGGCCGGGAAATCAAGCTTTACAATTCAATTGGGCACTTGATAACTTACCTATTGACACGGAATGGATTCTCAGGCTTGATGCAGACGAATATCTCTTACCTGAACTAATTGATGAAATCCATCAAAAATTGCCATTGATATCTCAAAATGTGACTGGTATATTCTTTAAGCGGAGACACATATTCTTAAACCGGTGGATGAAAGGGGGAATTTATCCGGTCAAACTACTCAGGACTTTCCGTAATGGTCATGGAAGATATGAAGAGCGCATGATGGATGAACATATAACTCTTCATGATGGAGATACTATTGAATTCGATAATGATTTCTGTGACCATAATCTTAATAACATCTCATGGTTTTGCAAAAAGCATGTTGATTATGCTATTAGAGAAGCTGCCGAAATGCTTGCTGCCGAATTCAATATCTCAGGGTATCATGGCGCACCTAATACAGCTTTCACCAATCAAGTAAAAGGAAAAAGGAGAAAAAAAGAATCATATTCCCATCAGCCATTATTTTGGCGTTCATTCGCTTATTTTCTCTATCGTTATTTCTTAAAAGGAGCATGGAAAGACGGTAAAGAAGGCTTTATATTTACATTTATTCAAGGCTGGTGGTATCGCACTCTTGTTGATGCCAAAGTCTATGAAATAAAAAAGCAGTGCAATAATGACCCGCAAAAAATAAAGGATTTATTAGCTGACGAATACGGTATAAAAATATAGTACCTACAACTTTTATGACTATTTCAATTATCACCGCCACTTACAATAGTGGTGCGACTCTTCGTGACACTATGGAAAGTGTTTTGTCTCAGTCTTATCCAGATTTTGAGCATATTATCGTTGACGGACTTTCTTCTGATAACACACTTGATATAGTGCATGAACTTGAACCGCAATATAAAGGGCGACTGAAAATTTTGAGCGAAAAAGACCGGGGATTGTATGATGCCATGAACAAGGGCATAGCGATGGCAGCCGGTGATGTAATCGGTATTCTGAACAGCGATGACTTCTATACATCCGATGATATATTGAGCCGTGTCGCGAATGAAATTGAGGGTGTTGATGCAGTATATGGCGACATCCATTATGTCAACGATTCTGATTTGACAAAATGTGTCCGTTACTATTCATCGAAAGGCTTCCGCCGATGGAAAATGCTTATGGGCTTTATGCCGGCGCATCCTTCGTTTTATTGTCGCAGGGCGATTTATTCGCGTTACGGACTTTTTGACCTTGATTTCAAGGTAGCGGCTGATTTTGAGCAGCTGCTTCGACTCATCTATATAAACAGAATTTTCATTAAATATCTTCCTCTGGATTTTGTGACCATGAGAACGGGCGGTGCTTCATCTTCCGGCTTGGAAAGTCATAAAAAAATTATCAGAGACCACATGCTTGCCTACAAAAAGAATGGAGTAAACTCAAATTATTTCCTCGAAGGACTGAGATATTTATATAAAATATGCGAGCTTGGAAAAGCAAGGATAAATAATTCGATTTACCCACGTGTATTGCGCAAAAAATAACGCAAACAGTGTCTAATGGTGCGGACGGTTGTCGTCCAAATATTTTTTTAAAGCCGTGCTGGCTGTAAGCGTATATATCTTTCCGTTGGCTTTGGCATAACACACTTTTTCTCCACGAGATTTTTTTATGCGGAGCAGTGTTTCATTAGACTGTCGTAGTCCCGAAGCTATTTTATTAAATATGTCATTGCGCTCTTTTTCCGACATAAGCTTTAAGTTTTATAAATGTTTCGTTATTATAGATGGAGTCAGATGTAGCCACTATTTGTGTGGTCACCTCACTATTGTCAGCAATTAACCAGTAGTCAACTATTGGAATAAACAATTCAAATAGATTTTTGATGCCGGCGATATATCGTCTTTTAATAATATGAACCGGAATATCATGACCACCTTCCGACACTCGATGTGCTACTCGTTGAATAGCAAGTTGCGGAGATTCCAAAAAGAAGAATAACAATACAACTCTGTAACCAAGGCCGTGTGCTTTCTTGACATGTTCGACATATGATTTTGTAGCAAGAGTGGTCTCTATGGAAAAAGTCTCCCTTAATGTCAACAACTCGTCAATACGTCGAAGCATGATGCGCCCAGCTTCTATGGCAACTGAATTTGGATTAAATGGCGATAACCCTTTCGCTATTTCATCGGCATTGATAAATTGCCGACAGTTTAAAATGTCGGGCAATATTGTAAAGGATGCGGTAGTTTTACCGGCGCCATTACAGCCTGCAATGATATATAGTGTCTGGGTACTCATATTTACAAAATTAAGAAATAATTCAAGACAATCAAACTATATTTTAGCTTTTAATAATGAAGACAGCATTAATTACCGGAATTACGGGGCAGGACGGGTCGTTTCTTGCCGAGTTTTTATTGGAAAAGGGCTATGACGTACATGGCACGATTCGCCGCTCGTCGGTCGACTTCCGCGAACGCATAGCCCATCTCGAAGGTCATCCCCATTTTCACTTGCATTACGCCGACCTCGGCGACTCGATGTCGATAATGCAGGTTGTGGGTACTGTAAAACCTGATGAAATATACAACCTCGCCGCGCAGAGCCATGTGCAGGTGTCGTTTGACTCGCCGGAGTTCACCGCCGATGTCGATGCCACCGGTGTGCTACGCATCCTGGAGGCAGTGCGCCTCTGCGGGCTGACCGACACGTGCCGCATCTACCAGGCTTCCACCTCTGAGCTTTACGGCAAGGTTGAGGAGGTGCCACAGAATGAAAAGACCCCGTTCCACCCATATTCGCCATATGCCGTCGCAAAGCTCTACGGCTTCTGGATTGTGAAGGAATACCGCGAGGCTTACGGCATGTACTGCTGCTCCGGCATCCTGTTTAACCACGAGTCGGAGCGTCGCGGCGAGACTTTCGTGACCCGCAAGATTACTCTCGCCGCCGCCCGCATCGCGCAAGGGAAGCAGGAGAAGCTGTACCTCGGTAACTTGTCATCGCTACGCGACTGGGGCTACGCAAAAGATTACGTGGAGTGCATGTGGCTCATCCTGCAGCGGCCTGAACCGGAGGATTATGTGATAGCCACCGGTGAGCAGCACTCCGTCCGTGAGTTCTGCCTCTACGCATTCCGCCGAGCCGGCATCGAGCTTCGCTTCGAGGGGGAGGGTGAAAACGAGAAGGGTATCGACGTGAAGACCGGAAAAGTCGTGATCGAGGTGTCGCCCGACTTCTACCGCCCGACCGATGTGGTCAACCTTTGGGGCGACCCGACCAAGGCAAAGGAAAAGCTCGGCTGGGATCCGACAAAAAAGACATCGTTTGAGCAGCTTGTCAACCTCATGGTAGATGCCGACATGGCAAAGGTGGCTGTCGAGCGCGCCGGAGAGACCGTGCGCACTAACCTTGCCGAATATCTTGAGAAAGGAATCGTGAAATGATGGAACAGAATTCAAAGATA